>Ga0082212_10001666_pt1 | contig 32649 bp, 30 predicted proteins | sample TergutNt197P3_FD_71548 | JGI IMG/M metagenome (GOLD analysis project Ga0082212, IMG submission 71548) | Neocapritermes taracua P3 segment gut microbial communities from Petit-Saut dam, French Guiana - Nt197 P3 | ecosystem: Host-associated > Arthropoda: Insects > Digestive system > Gut ... | reverse complement strand
TCCGTGCTGGCCGCCATTGGGGGAGTTATGTGGTCGTTAAAATACCCGCAGCTTAACCCCACCATGGGAATGATCCCCGGGCTTAAATGTTTTATAGCGGCGGTAATAGGCGGCATAGGAAATATTACCGGGGCAGTGCTGGGCGGACTTTTGCTGGGGTTTATAGAAATAATGATCATCGCGTTCCTTCCAACACTTACCGGGTACAGAGATGCATTCGCATTTATTGCATTAATCATCGTACTCCTTGTAAAACCATCGGGGCTTTTGGGCCGGAACCAAATCGAGAAAGTTTAGGTAATAGGTATATTGATGAACAGAAAGCAGCTTAAAACAATCCTCTCTGCCGGCGGGATAGCGCTGTTTATTATTTTTGTTCTTGTTTCCGGAAAAATTCTTGGTTCCTTCCAGCAGCGTATCTTTAACCTCTGCGGCATATATGTAATCCTTGCGCTTTCGCTCAACCTGGTTAATGGGTTTACCGGCCTCTTTTCTTTGGGTCATGCGGGCTTTATGGCACTGGGCGCATACGTAAGCGCGCTTCTTACAATGAGTCCCGCACAAAAGGAACTAAACTTTTTCCTTGCGCCCATTGTACCGTTCCTTGCCAATGTACAGTTCCCGTTTATCCCTGCACTGCTTATGGCGGGGCTGGTTGCGGCGCTGGCGGGTTTTTTAATCGGCACCCCCGTGCTTCGCTTACGGGACGATTACCTGGCTATTGCCACCCTTGGGTTTTCCGAGATTATCCGTGTTGTGCTTACCAATATGCAATCGGTAACAAACGGGGCTTTGGGTTTAAAGGGTCTGCCAAAATATTCGACCACGCCGATGATCTGGTTTATTGCCATGCTTTCGGCGGTCTTTATGGTAGCCCTGGTAAATTCTTCTTTTGGGCGGTCGTGCAAGGCGGTGCGCGACAACGAGATAGCAGCCCAGGCAATGGGGATTCATATAGCAAGGATTAAGATACAGAGTTTTGTAATCTCCAGTTTTATGGCAGGGGTGGGCGGCGCATTGCTTGGCCACTTAATGAACACCATCGACCCCAAGATGTTTACCTTTAGCCTTACCTACAACATTATGCTGATTGTAGTATTGGGGGGGAACGGCAGCATTACAGGGTCCTGCATTGCGGCTCTTGTGGTTACTATTTCCATGGAAATACTGCGCTTCCTTGACGGGCCGCTTAACCTTCTCTTTTTTAAGACACAGGGCCTCCCTGGGCTGCGTATGGTGGTATTCAGCATACTTCTTCTTATTGTTGTAATTTTCCGCCAGCAAGGCCTTTTTGGGAAAAAAGAATTTTCCTGGGATTTCCTGCTGAACCGTATTGAGCCGAAACTCAAAAAATCCGTTAAAGCCGGGCAAGGGAACAAAGATGCTGGAGACTAAAAAACTTTTTATGCGCTTTGGCGGCTTGTCTGCGGTATCGGATTTTAATATTACCGTGGGGGACGGGAAAATTATCGGCCTAATCGGCCCTAACGGCGCGGGAAAGACGACGGCCTTTAATGTAATTACCGGTGTCTACACGCCCAGCGAAGGCGTTATTCTTTTTAATGGGAAGGACATTACGGGGAAACAGCCGCACCTTATTACAGAAGCGGGGATAGCGCGTACTTTCCAGAACATCAGGCTTTTCCACGAGATGTCGGTGCTGGAAAATATTATGGCTGCTTCCACCTTAAGGGAAAAACCGAATATCTTCGAAGCCATTCTCCATCTGCCGGGTTATATGAAAGCAGAGAAAGAAGCAGAAGAGCGGGCTTTGGAAATGCTCGAATCTGTCGGGTTGGCAGAAAATGCAAAAGACAACGCTGTTTCCCTGCCTTACGGCAAGCAGCGACGGCTGGAAATAGTCCGGGCCCTGGCAACCAAACCAAAGCTTCTACTTTTGGATGAACCTGCCGCGGGTATGAACCCGCGCGAGTCGCGCGAATTGATGGATTTTATTCTTTCCATACGCGAAAAATACAATATTTCTGTACTCCTTATTGAGCATTCAATGCAGGTTGCCATGGGTATCTGCGAGCGGCTTTATGTCCTGGATTACGGTTATACAATTGCCGAAGGGACGCCGCCGGAGATAAAACAAAATAAAAAAGTAATTGATGCATACCTTGGGGTGGACAACCTTGGCAAGGGGGGGAACAGTGCTTAAGCTGGAAGCCCTTTCTGTTTATTACGGCGGCATTCATGCCCTAAAAGGCGTTGACCTGGAAGTCCCCGACGGTAAAATAATCACGCTTATAGGCGCTAACGGCGCCGGAAAAAGCACCATGTTGAACAGGATCATGGGTCTGTTAAAAGGGGAAGGGAAAATTACCTGGGATGGAAAAGATATTTCTGCCCTGGATACCAAAGATATTGTTCAAAGCGGCCTTGTTATGATCCCCGAGGGCCGCCATGTTTTCCCCAATCTAACCGTAGAGGAAAACCTTCTTCTTGGCGCTTATGCACGGAACGATAAAGCCATGGTTAAAAATGACAGGGAAAAATGTTACACCCTTTTCCCCCGTTTAAAGGAAAGGGCCAGGCAAAGCGCGGGGACACTTTCCGGCGGCGAACAGCAAATGCTTGCCGTTGGCCGCGGCCTTATGTCCAGCCCGCGCCTACTTATGCTGGATGAGCCTTCTTTGGGCCTGGCACCATTGGTCGCCGGGATGATCTTTAGCATTATCAGGGAAATTAACAGGAACGGTACAACGGTGCTCCTAATAGAACAAAATGCCCATGCCGCCCTGGAAATAGCCGACTATGGCTATGTACTGGAAACCGGCGAAATTGCCATGCACGACAGCTGCGAGGCCCTTGCAGCAGACGACAGGATACGAAAAGCCTATCTGGGTGAATAAACCCCTATACCCCAAAAATTGACTGTTTAATCCGCCGTATAAAGCTTATCTTTCCAAGTGGAATTTTTGCCGGCTCCCCGCCGTCCCTGGGTTTTATTGACAGTACCATTTCGCCGCTCTTTTTCTCGAGGCTTTCCGGGTATCCCAGGATCTTTTCCCCATTAAGGCAGCTTAGTTCCAGGAGGGAAGCGGAAACGATTGCCTGCTTTACAAGGCCGGTTTTCCCCACATAATCGAGCGATCGGGCTTCCAGTTTTTCGTAACGCAGGGAAGTATCCTTTAGCTGGGACTCGCTTACAATTACACGGCGTTCTATTCTTGATTCAAGCTCTTCCCGTTCCTGTTTGGAGAGTTTCATGGAATTAAGGGCCGTGCGGAATTGTTCCTTTATTTTGCCTATTCGCTGTTCGGGAATATCTGCGGGTTTTTCTGTTTTGGCAAATGTTTCAAAATGGGTTTTTATTTTTGCCCTTTCAAATGCTTCCTGCTTAACCTGGTTTTTTGTATTGATATTTGGGCGGCTAAAAATATCCACACCGGCACTGTGGAGTGCGGATGCAGCTTCTTTTATATCCACCGATAATAGATATATGCCTGGCGCAATGTTCTGTTTGATCATCGAAGACAGCGGCTCTGTTTCGGCAAGGTAACTTCGATCCCCTCCCAAAGAAAGTATTACACCCTGGTTTAAAGAGACTTCTTTCCAGCGTTTTTCCCAGTCGAGAAGATTCCATTTTAAAGATTCGGGGGCCCTGCTGCAGGAAAGCCTGTCCAGTAATTGCCATAAGTAATTTGCGCTGTAACCGCGGTCGAAACCCCGGATAACGGAATCGCGGGAGAGTAAAAAACGGACTGTGGTTCCTGTTTCCTCCACATAAGAAAAGACCGCAAGGTCTATTGCATCGGTAAAACTTATCTCCGGGTATAATATGCAGGAAAAACCGGAATCCATGGCGATTAAAGGCGATGATTTATCTGTTTCTTTGCCGGCTGGCTCTGCGGGGTTTAGTTCCAGAGGGCAGTAACAAGTTTTCCCATTAATTGTTATAAGCGAATAAAGGCCGGATGCTGTAAGGGAATGCAGCAAAATACCTGCAGGAGGAAGTTCTGTCTGGCCATTTACGGCAGCCATACTCCAGTTTGCCGCTTCCTGCCTCCTCCATAATTCAGCAAGTTTGATCATTGTTGCTTCCGGCAGTATCTTTTGATTTTTGGATACTTCCCCAAAATTGGAAATAAGGTGGACTGTGCTTCTAAGCAAGCCCCTGTTATAAAAAGCCCCTCTTCCTTTATGCAGAAAGAGCGCTATGCCTCCTGCCAGGTATTCGAAACGTTCCCTGTCTGACAGTTCCTTAAAGGCGTTAATTTTTGTTTCGTTGGGAAAGAGCGACTCCCCTTCCAGGGTAATGAGATCAAGGGCAAGGAGCCCCCCGGCAGTTGATTCAATATCCAAATCCGGAAAAAGTGTTTTGCCCAGTTCTGCAGTTTTTTTACGGAAAGAAAACGATACGCTGCTGCCGTCTTCCTTAACCTGTACATCGCTGTAGAGCAAATAGGCAAATAATGCCGCCAGGGTCCTGTTGCTAAAAACAATGTTTTCCGCAGTTGTGCTTGTGGCGGATATAGTCTCCTTTAAATCACTCTCTATGGTTGTAAATAAAATCCCCCTGTTTTCTGCAAGAGGGGCAAGTATATTTTCCAGACGGGGGTTCAGCGCAATCCGCAGAATATCGTTATCGCGGAAACGGTAAATAATAAGGCGCTCTTCCAGGTTTAACAGCAGGCTCTGGAGTTCGACATACGAGTATTCGCCGGTAAAAAAACTCTCCAGCTCCCCCGGCACTGGTTCCGAAAGGAGGGCTATTGCGGCAATTATCCGCCTGTCGTTGGTGTCGATGTAGGAATGTATGTTTTCCTGTATTTCCGGCCGTACAATAAAACGTGAAAGTTCTTCCACCAGGTTTTGTTTGTTAAAAGGTGTTTTAACGTTTCCCAGGGCGCTGCGTATCAGATCAAAAAAAGCAGCGTCCGGTAGGATCATTAATGCAGCCTGCCAGAACGAAACTGTCCGGAAGGCGGCTTTCATTGGTTCTCCGCAGAAAGTTCACTGCTTGTTTCCCAGTACTGCAGTGAATACCGGTAACCCTGTTCGGCAAGGAACTTTTGCCTGTTGGCTGCAAAATCTTCTTCGACAGTAGAACGGGAAACAATCGTATAAAAGAATGAATTTTTATTTTTCTTGGGGCGCAGTATACGCCCCAGCCTTTGGGCTTCTTCCTGCCGGGAGCCGAAAGACCCCGATATCTGGATAGCCATCGAAGCATCGGGAAGGTCCAGTGCAAAGTTAGCTACTTTGGAAACAACGATAACCGGGACCTCCCCTTTTTTAAAGGCGGTGTATATTCGTTCCCGTTCGGCGTTGGGGGTTTTTCCCGTTACAAGCGGTACATCGAGGCGGCTTGCTATGCTTTCCAGTTGGGAAATGTATTGGCCAATCACCAGTACCTGATCCTCCCGGTGGTTGGCGATAAGCTCCAGAGCGGCTTCTTCTTTAAGCGGGTTTTCTGCGGCAATGCGGTATTTTTCCCGCTTGCCTGCCACCGCATAGGGCACTTTAAGCTGTTCCGGCAAATCGAGCCGCACTTCGATGCAAACTGCCTCTGCAATCCATCCTTTGCGTTCAAGGTCCTTCCATGGCACATCATAGCGCTTTGGTCCAACCAGGCTGAATACGGCGTCTTCCGCACCGTCTTCCCTGATTAAAGTAGCAGTCAGGCCAAGGCGCCTTACTGCCTGGATTTCTGCAGTAACCCGGAAAACCGGGGCGGGCAGGAGGTGTACCTCATCATAAATAATCAGCCCCCAGGGGTACTGGCGGAACAACGAAAAATGGGGGAATTCCCCGCCCCTGTCTGGCCGCCAGGTAAGTATCTGATAGGTCGCGATCGTTACCTGCGCTACCGATTTTTTATCGCCTGAATATTCGGCGATTTGCTCCCGCTTTAACGTAGTTTTATCCAAAAGCTCGTCGATCCACTGGTGGACTGCCGCCACATTTGCAGAAAGGATCAAGGTGTTTGTTTTAAGCATGGACATTACTGCCATGCCGACAATGGTTTTCCCTGCACCGCATGGCAGGACAATTACACCAAAGCCGGTTCCAGGCCCGCCTTTGCCAAGTAAAGCCCTGGAAGCTTCTGTTTGGTAATCCCGTAAAACAAATGGCCTTTTACCGGTTTCGTTGCCGGCGCCCGGGGCACTGTAATGGTCTTTAAGCTCCATTTCGAGGTGCTCCCCCTCTTTTAGGGCAGCTTTGTCTTCTACCGGCCAGCCCAGCTTTATTAATTCCTGCTTTACAGTGCCCCTGTGGGTAAGCTTTACCTTAAACCCCCTGTCTGTTTTTTGGAGGTATTTTGTTAATGTCCCTGCCGCTGCAATTTCCTTTTCTATTGTCTCGTCTGTTGCGGCAAGCAGCAAGTCTTCGCCCTCGTTCTGGGATGCCCCTTCCGGGGAGTGCAGGGTTATTTTACCGTAACGCGCCATGGTGTCTGCGAAGCCATCGCTTATGCCACCGGGTACTTCATAGCGGCTATAGGTATTCAGGGCGGCAATTACATCGCCCGAACTTAACCCCGCACTGGCAGCATTCCAGAGGGATAGGGGGGTTATTCTGTATGTATGAATATGTTCCGGTGATTTTTCCAGTTCCGCAAAGGGTAAAATCGCTGCCCGTGCATCTTCCGCCCCCGGGGCATGGACATCCAGCAGCAGGGTACGGTCACTTTGAACAATCAGCGGTTTTTGCCCAGAATCGATCATAACCTTTTTAGTATAATGGAAAATGCCAGAAAACGCAATTTATCGCACTGTAAGCATCGATTTAAAACCATTACCTGTCAGGCGGGGAAAAGAACACCCGTTCATACCATGTCGAGGAACATTTTCCCTACGCATATTTTGATATGGCATCTTCCACACCTCTCCAAATGTTATGAACGGGTAACCCGCCCCTCACTGTCATGGCAACATTGGTTTCGATGTGTTCAGTGCGATAAATTGCTGCTTCCACGATGGATGTTAACACCCATCTGCCGCAGAGGCAGGGTTACCCATAAAATAATTAGCTGAACATGCTTGCCCCGCAGGAGGGGAATTTGCCCAAGCCGTGGCTTTCGGCGTGCAAAACCGGCAGCGACGCCAGAGCGTCCGAAAACTGCAGCCACGACCGCGCCTAAGGCTTGGGCAAATTCCCCATTATGCGGGGTGAGTATGAACGTAATAGTATTTTAGGGGTAACCCTGCCTCTGTGATAAATTGCTATTTGGCATTCCGCACAACGCGGAAGCCGGTGCTGTTGTTCTGCGATGACGGGGCAAGGTGGTCCCTGGCTGTGGGGCGGACACTTTGGGCGGAATTGATCCAACTGCCGCCACGCCTGATACGGCGCGAACCTGCGGGGGCGCCCCGGGGGTCGGTTTGGGCATCGCTGCTGTAACTGCCGAACCAGTCCCAGCACCACTCCCAGACATTCCCGCACATATCATACAAGCCCAGGCCGTTCGGGGCCCTGGTCCCTGCTGCCTGGGTCCTGCCCCCGCTGTTCCTGTTATACCAGGCATCGGCATCGAGGTTAAAATTGCCAAGGTATGCACTTGAAAAAAAGTTTCTGTTCCCGCTCCTCGCCGCGTATTCCCACTCGGCTTCTGTAGGCAGACGGTAGCCGCCGGCGTCCCAGTCGCAGTTTATGGCATTCCCCGACCCGCTGTAACAGGGCGTAAGCCCCTCTTTAAGGCTAAGGGCGTTACAGTATTCGACGGCGTCAAACCAGCTAACGTTCTCTACGGGCAATTCCGCGCCTCTGAATCCGCTGGGGTTGTTCCCCATCACACTTTCCCACTCCGCCTGTGTAATCTCGTACCTGCTTATTAAAAAGTTTTTTACCGTTACCTGGTGTACCGGCCTTTCTTCGTTGTCGCCGGTATCGCTCCCCATCATAAAAGCCCCGCCCTCTATAAAGACCAAATTGCCGTACACCGGCTGCGGTGTGGAAACCGCCGCAGCATCATGCACAGCCGGGGAAGGGGCACCCGGCATGGGGAAAAGCGCTGCCCCACCCTGCGATCCAAGATAGGCAGTGCCAAAAAACCTGACGGAAATTTCCGGGTGCTGCTGCCCGCCGCTGGCATTTATCACATCCTGCCCTGTTCTGTTAAATACATCCTGGACTGCCAAACCCTGGGCATCCAGGTTTTTTAGCAGCTGCGTCGTAAAAAGGCCGTTGCGCCCCGCCCCGTCGGCAGCCACCCCATTGGCACTGGTGGCATAGACGACAATACTCCCCGCAGGCGCCCTTGCCGTGGTAAGCCCGCGGCTCCCGCCCCTGTTCCACCCAAAAGGGTTGTCGCGGCATGCATCAAGTACAATAATGTTTAGTTCGTTCCCCGCGCCGGAAAGGTCGTCGAGCAAAGCCTGGACAGATACAGAGCGAAGCCGCAGGCTGCTTTCGCTTTGTATGCCTGCGGCATTTACAGGGATTAAATAATTTTCCCCGTTGGACTGTACGCCGTGGCCCGCGTAGAAGAAAAACCCGAATGAGCCCTGCGAAGCGCCAAGGCGGCGGCATAATCCCTGAATGGCAGACTCCATGCGCTCCATGTCCCCGTCCAGTACCTTGTCCACGGAAAAGCCGAGCTTCGCCAGTGCAGCAGCCATATCATTGGCATCGTTTAACGGGTTGGCCAGGCTGGTTATACCAGTGTAATTTGAATTGCCGATAACCAGGGCGTATTTTTCCTGCGCCCAAAGGGCAGGGGCCGTAAGGAGAATCAAAAAACAAAGTAACGCTTTATTTAACCGCACGTAACACCAGTGTATACCCGATGTTTTGATACTTCAAGCGCAGATGGCATTTTAACGAGTGTCATAAAGGTTTGTAATTATAGCAGGGAACAAAACCGAATTGTCCTCTCTAAAAGAATAATCATACTCCTCGTATTCTCCAATGCCATCAATCAGATCCATGCCAAAGATGCTTTGCTTCCCGTTCCCCAGCTCGCCAAACTGGTTGTTACCCCAGGAAAAAAGATTACCGGTTTTATCGGCAGCAAGGCAATGGAAAGAATTGCCGCATGCCAGAAGGGCATTGTCCATTATTTTTACAGGCTTGTTTCCATAAACAATCATATTTGTATCTATAATTGTCCCGCCGGTATCTACCCCCTGGCCGTCTACTGTTGCCCTAAAACTATAGGTACTGGATATCCCGCCCCAAACCCATAAGCTATTGTCATTTTTGACAAGCATATTACGCGAAAAAACTTTTTTTACATTTTCACTTACCAATTCCGGGGAATATACCCACCATTCACTGCTCCCGCTCCCAACTGAACCATGGCGGCCGTTTGCCCCCCACCCATAAAGCACCGAATTAAAGTCCAGCGCGAACGACTGCTGCCCGCCCGAGGCTATGTCTTTTATACTGTTCATTATTAATACCGGTACCGGAATATATCTATTTGGATCGCTGTTATTAATGCCAAGGTCGCTGGCCTTCCCAATGCCGTATACCCTGTTATTGTTGTCAAGTATTATTATACAGGAATACCCGGCAACGGCTTTCTTTACATTTTTCATTAGTAAAACAGGGGACAGAAGGTCATTGCCGTCTCTTGCAATATTCAACCCCCTTACATCGTTCCCCCATATCCAGAGTGTTTTGTCTTTTTTAATTGCGAGCGCTGTATTGCGGCAGGCATCTGCATATACAACATTATCCATTATTTTTTTGGGGATGCCGCTTTGCATCGTTGTACCATCGCCAAGCTGCCCCCGATCATTTTTGCCCCATGTTAACAGTTCATTTTTCGAATTTACCGCTATACTAAAACCGTCCCCGGCTGCAATTTCTATTATATTTCCAAGAAGCCTTGTTGGGATGTTAATGTCATTGTTTTCTGCGATACTGCCGGAATACCCGCGGTACATTGTTGTTTTCCCGTTCCCCAATTGGCCAAAGGTATTCTCGCCCCATACCCACAGGCTGTTATCGGACTTTATTGCCATTGAGTGCGTTGTACCGGCGGCGATTTTGATAATTTCTTCCGGATTTTTTTTGGCACACATCAGGAAGAAGAAACAAGCCGCCAAAACACAAAGGGTAATTGTCTTTTTCATTTTTTTATTATACATAAATATTGCCAGTTACGCCATTAAAAGGCTGGTACTGGCAAAAAAAACTACGGAGCACACAACTTTTCATGGTACTCCGTAGTATAATGTTTCTTTATTGATTAAAGATCGTTTAAATCCAAAAATGATAAAACTGTAACGGCATTTTCAATATTCACGTTCAGTTTAATCTTATCGGCTAATATTGCCCCGCCTGATCCTGGCTCTTTGATAGTAAATGTTACCCAGCAAGTCCCCTTCTTTTTAAATGCTTCTAAACTATTCGCATCTATCAAATCATCGGTAAATGTAGTGCTTGAAATTATTTTGTCTAAGGTAATAGCAACTACCTTATCACTTTTAGCATTATAAACAGCAAAATAAGCTGCCTTGCCATTATACGCTCCAGGAATATTGGTAATTTGGATGCTCTTTGCTATATTAGTATTTGTCAGGCTATCGCAGCCGGCAAGAGCAAAAGTACACAGAAGTACAATTGCAAAAAATACTAAAGCCCTTTTAACATTTCTTTGTTTCTTTGTTTCTTTGTTTCTTTGTTTCTTTGTTCCATTTTTCTCCCCTCTAAGTCTTAAAAAACCCTCTTGATTAGCATTGCAAACAACGTTTGCGTAAAAAGGAGCACAGCATACGATGTATCAGGGCTTCTCCTGTATTATGGGCATATAATGCCGTCTAAATCAATATGGAAACAGCCAATAGCTAATCAGGTTACAACCCAAAGACTTTTTCCCCCGCCTCAAGACTTTTTCCCCCTTTTATGCTATCACATACCTATGGACTTAAAGGAAAGCTGGAAACGCCGCATCGCAGTTGAGTTAAACGCTGTATTGGCGGAAACGGGGATTGCCGAAACAATTGCGCCGGAAACAGTAAGCGCGGAGCTTCCGCCAAAGCCGGAGATGGGCGACATTGGGTTCCCCATGTTTGCCTATGCAAAGCTGCTCCGTAAAGGGCCGCCGCAAATTGCCGCTATGCTTGCTCAGCGGCTGGCAGCGGCAAGCGGTAACTCAGGCGATGCGGCAGGGACAGCGGCGGCGGACGGGCCTTATGTGAATGTGCGCCTGGACCGCGGGACAGCGGCGGCAGCGATCCTTGTGCATATGCTGGGCAAACCCATCGGGCGGCCTGGCAACTGCGCCAGTTCCCGGATCATGGTCGAGTTTTCCAGCCCCAATACCAACAAGCCCCTGCACCTGGGGCACCTCCGCAACGACATACTGGGCGAAAGCATATCCCGCATACTCGCTGCCTCCGGGGCGGAAGTGCGTAAGGTGTGTATTATAAACGATCGCGGCATCCATATCTGCAAGTCGATGCTTGCCTACAAGGAAAACGGCGGCGGCAAAACGCCGGAGTCGGAAAATATTAAAAGCGACCGCTTTGTCGGGGACTGGTATGTGGCGTTCAGCAAACAACTAAAAGAAGAAACAGAAGAAATTATAAACAGGGATGGCATCGACAAAGACAAAGCGGAAGCCGCCGCCCCGGTGCTCAAACGGGCGCAGGGACTTCTTCGGCAATGGGAAGCAGGGGATGCGGAGACCGTTGCGCTCTGGAAAAAATTGAACGGCTGGGCCATCGAAGGGATGAAAAAAACCTACGAACGTACCGGCATTTCTTTCGATCAGTATTATTTTGAAAGCGAAACCTACCTAAAAGGAAAAGAAGAAATCGAAAAGGCCCTTGCGAAAGGGGTTTTTTATAAAAACGAAGACGGCGCGGTAATGGTAGACCTGGAAACGGAAAAACTTGGCAAGAAGGTTTTGCTCCGCGCCGACGGCACATCAATCTACATAACCCAGGACATCGGCCTTGCCATATACCGTAACCGCGACTGGCCTTTTGACCGGCTGGTGTATGTTGTCGGGTCGGAACAGCAGTACCACTTTAAAGTGCTTTTTACCATTTTGGGAAAACTCGGTTTCCCCTGGGCAAAAAACCTATACCACCTTTCTTATGGCATGGTGAATCTGCCGGAAGGAAAAATGAAAAGCCGCGAGGGCACGGTTGTAGACGCCGACGACCTTATCGACAGCCTGCGCGATCTTGCACTCGAGGAGATACGCGAAAAAGAACGGGAAGGGGCCCTCGAAAACCCCGTGGAGACCGCGGAAAAAATCGCCCTGGGCGCGTTGCATTATTTTTTGCTTTCAGTTTCCCCATCGAAGGATATGCTCTTTGACCCGAAAGAAAGCCTTTCCTTTAACGGCAACACCGGCCCATACCTACAGTACATGGGGGCGCGGATTTCTTCGATGCTGAATAAAAGCGGCGGGGCAATCAATCAAAAAAACGAAGACGGTTCATCAGGTGATTATTCCCTGCTTACATCCGACCCTGAGTGGGAACTCTTAAAAACCCTGGCAAATTACGACGAAGCTGTCGCTGCCGCAGCTTCCACTATGGACCCTTCACTTTTGGGCAGCTACCTTTATGAACTTTCCAAAGCGTTCAGCCGTTTTTACCACGACTGCCCCATACTTCAGGCAGGGACGCCGGAGCTTTCCGCAGCCCGGCTTGATCTTTCCAAAGCGGTGCTTAAAGTGCTAAAAGACGCTTTTAATTTAATCTGCATCCCTTTTCTGGAAGCCATGTAACAGGAGCATATTATGAACGGAACAGAAGCAAACAGCGAATCATCGGCGCATTTCCAAATACCTATCAGGATTAAAGAGCTCCGCGAAGACGAAGATGTAAGCGTTATGGATATTGCGCATGACATAGGGATAAGCGCCGAAGATTACGGGCGCTATGAATCGGGGGAACTCGACATCCCCATCAGCGTACTTTACAAAATTGCCGCCGCGCTGCACGTTGACCCCACCGTCCTCCTTACAGGCGAGGACCCGCGGATGGAGAGTGCGGCAGTCTGCCGGGCAGGCCAGGGAATGCAAATCGAACGCTACCCCGGTTATGAATTTTCGAGCCTTGCGTATAATTTTAAGGGTCGTACAATAGAACCGCTCCTCGTATACCTTGACCCCTCAAAGCCCGAAGCGGCGCAGGTTACCCACGGCGGGCAGGAGTTTAACTATGTGACGGAAGGGAAAGTTAAAGTAACCGTAGGCAAGCGTTCGTATGTTTTGGCAGCTGGCGACTGCATTTACTTTGATGCCGCCCTCCCCCACGGGCAGGCTGCCGTAGACGGCCCCGCGCGCTTTATCACGATCATCCAGGAAAAACCATGAAAAATTTCCCGCGCGCCGGAGCTAAAAATGAATGAAATACTTTCCCGGTACTGCCCCAGGGTCGATTTTGAAAGCTACGAAGATTTTTTTGAAAACTACCGCTGCAATGTCCCGGAAAATTTTAATTCTGCTTTTGATGTAGTAGACGAGTGGGCGCGTATAGCCCCGGATAAACCCGCGCTCCTGTGGACAGATGACAGCGGGGAGATGAAACAGTACAGCTTTGGCGACATTAAGCGCCTTTCCGATAAAGCGGCGAATGTTTTGCTTTCTTTGGGGATCACGAAAGGCGATGTTGTAATGCTAATCCTTAAACAGCGGCCCGAAGTGTGGACGATGATGACCGCCCTGGAAAAAATTGGCGCGGTCTGCATACCCGGCACCTACCAGCTTACACAAAAAGACCTTGTTTACCGTTGTAACATCGCCGAAGTAAAAATGCTTATTGCCGTGGACGATGAGGTATTGCTTTCCACGATAAGCCAATCGCTGCCGGAAAGTACAACCGTGCAACACAAAGCAATCGTTGGCTCAACAATCCCCGCTGGTTTTATTGACCTGCGAAAAGCCATCGAAGAAGCGCCGGAAAATTTTGTGCCGCCAAAAGACGGCACAAAGCTGCGGGAGCCGATGCTGGTTTATTTTTCTTCGGGGACAACCGGTATGCCCAAGATGGTGCTCCACGACCACAGCCTGCCGCTGGGGCACATCGTTACGGCAAAGTACTGGCACTGCGTGGAAGACGGCAGAGTCCATTTTACGCAGACCGATTCCGGCTGGGCAAAATTTGCCTGGGGCAAGATCTACGGCCAGTGGATATGCGGCGCGGTAATCGGCGCATACGACACGGAAAAATTTACACCGGAAGGGCTCCTGGGGGCGCTTCAGCGCCTGCGCCCCTTTAGCTTTTGCGCCCCGGCAACAATATACCGCTTCCTTATTAAAGAAGACCTTGCCGGATACGATTTTAGTTTTATCAAACACGCATCGGTTGCCGGCGAGCCCCTAAGCCCGGAAGTGTACCATCAAATTGCGGAAAAAACCGGCATGGAAATTCGCGAAGGTTTTGGCCAATCGGAAACATCGGTTATGGCCGCCTGCTTTACATGGCTGCCGGTAAAACCCGGCTCCATGGGCAAACCCGCCCCGATCTTCGGCCTCGACCTCCTGGACGACAAAGGCGCACCATGCGACGACGGGATGGTCGGCAACATCAGCATCACCGCCGCCGGTGAGCCCGCTGAATTTTTGGAAAAAACCTCACGCAAAGTACTCAGCAAAGCTGAGTTTGCAGAGAATACTATAAATTCTCCTTCCCCCTTTGCGAGCTCCGCATCTTTGCGTCTTTGCGAGAAATCTTTTAACGGTATCCCCGGACTCTTCCGCTGTTACTGGAAAGACGACGGCACAACCCGCGCATCGTGGTTTGGCGGCGCATACCGTACCGGCGACATGGCATGGCGCGATGCCGACGGCTATTACTGGTTTGTCGGACGCAACGACGACGTAATCAAATGCTCCGGTTACCGCATCGGCCCCTTCGAAGTGGAAAGCGCCCTTATGGAACACCCCGCCGTGCTGGAATGCGCCGTAACCGCCGTACCCGACCCCATGCGCGGCCAGGTAGTCAAGGCAACCATCGTCCTTGCCAGGGGGTATGAAAGCAGCGAAGGATCACAGGCATTTATTAAAGAACTGCAAAACCATGTAAAACGGGTAACCGCCCCCTACAAATACCCCCGCATTGTGGAATTTGTTGACGAGCTCCCCAAAACAACCAGCGGAAAAATCCAGCGCAATGTGATCCGGCAGCGTGACGCCAAAGAATAGCCGCCTCAGTGTAACACGCGCATCCTTGACATTATTCCATGCATGGAATATGCTTATAATCATGTGGGAAGTTGAATATACTGATGAATTTGAAGCATGGTGGGCTGCACTGAGTGACGCTGAACAAGATGCTGTAGCTTTCTCGGTAGGGTTACTTCGGAACGAAGGCCCCTTATTAAAATTTCCATATTGCAGCTCTGTACAAAGTTCAAAACATAGCTCTATGCGGGAACTGCGAAGTCAGTGTGAAGGACGGCCGTTGCGGACTTTTTATATATTTGATCCAAGGCGTACGGCAATTTTGCTTATTGGCGGGGACAAGACCGGTAATGACAGGTTTTATGAAATGATGGTTCCAAAGGCTGACAAGATTTATGATATGTTTCTAAAAGAAATTATGGAGGAAAAAAATGGCTAAAAAATTTTCGGAACTGGAAGCGGCAATGGGCCCGGAGCGCACGGCACGTATAGCTAAAAAAGTAAAAGATGCGCTTGTAGAAATGCCGCTCAATGAATTAAGAAACGCCCGGGGATTATCACAACAGATGCTTGCAGATACATTGCGTATTCAACAACCGGCCATAGCAAAACTTGAAAAAAGGACCGATATGTATATTTCCACCCTGCGAAGCCACATTCAGGCTATGGGGGGGGAACTCGAAGTTATTGCCCGGTTCCCCGATGGCGAGGTGAAGATAGCCAACTTTTCACAGATTTGAGTTTCCTGCTCTCTGCCTCATTGAATATTTAGTTGAAACGCTTCAACTATTTCTATAAATGGTTGGGCAGGTTACCGCACAAACCGCAACAAAAGCCCCCAAAAATGGTGACTGACACCGTTGCCGTTAAAATATCCCAAGACCAAGAATCCCGGGGAAAAGTGGAACGCCGGTAAGGTCGAGTGTAATGCCCTGTTCAGCTTCATGAATCGGTTGGTAACTCTCTATATAAGTTCCACCGACACAAAGGCGCTGGCAGATGGCTGAGCCATCGGTCCATCTGACCATGAAGCCAATTTTTGCGCCGTCTTTATATACATAGGTATATTCCCCTGGGGTTTGTAACGTAACCGGGCCGCCGCCTTGGGTGTAGACGCCGGTAATGGTTACGTCGGAGCCTAAACCGCCTCCGCTTACGGTAATGGTATTCTCGCCTATGACAGCAGTAATGCCCATGTAGGCAACTCCTGATGGGGAATATTCACCGCCATAGGTAAGCGTATTCTGCCATTCATCGGCAATGACTTTAGGGGTGCCGCCGGTGGGTTTGTTGCAGCCTAATACTATTAGCGTCCCTACTAATAGTACCGCAACTAATGCGGCAATCCCGAACCATTTAATGGTATTTTTCATATTAAATGCTCCTTTCCGCCACGGAGGGCGGTGTTAAAAATGCTACGTTTTGGGCTTGCTATGGCTATAATATAGTATACGGCAAAAAATGAAACAATACCAGTTTCCATGCTGGTAATTACGTCTTATCCATGATAGTTACAATGATTCAATGGTTTTTGCAGGGAGGCCGGTAAATTCCTCAATTTCACTGAATGGCCGGCCCGCATTTTTCATCTTCCGTGCAATTTCGAGGTTGGTTTTTAATATCCCTTCCTCTTGCCCCTCCAGCCGGGCACTGTATAACTCAGATGCACGGTCCATGCTGTTTTTCATGATCGCCATTTCCCGCGCATACTTCCGGTAGTCTCGGCTTACCCTGGTTAAGGTCTTTTCGGCATGCATAATACCCTTGTCCTCCCGGCATAGTTTGGTTATCAGATCCGCTGCCCGCTCTTCGTGCCTGTACCTTAAAAAGATACACCACTTTTCCTCTTCAAGCAAGCTTTTTGTTTTATCTTTACTTTTAACTGCTTCCTTTATCCGCTTTTCAATTTTGGGCAGCTCGTAGAAGATGATCTCTACCGCGTCGGTAAGCCTTGTGTGCTCTGTTTCCTCCAGGTACTGGTAACGGTGGGAAAGTTTATTGCTATCGGGGAACAGGATGCAGTTTAGGAAAAATATCTGGTATACCCGCTTGATCCCTTTGTATTGGCTGCCTTTCCTTGACTGGGCCGAAAGGAGCATGGCTGCGTAGAGGGCAGCCCTTTTTGCAAGGTCGTCACCGGACTTGCTGCTGAAAATGGCGTAGCCATGAAATTCTACCTAACCCCTTCCTACCCCGTAAAGTGGGAATCGACCAAGTGTAGCTTGGTAGCCCAAGCTTTAGGCGCAGTTTAAGCCGCTTTCGCGGCCAATTAGAAAGTGGCTTCAATCAACAGACGCTTTGGCGTCGCTGCAGTTGTAGCATGCCGAAAGCCACGGCTTAGGCAAATTCCCCTCATGCGGGCTGCCCAGAAAAGCGTGCGAACCGGTGAGCACGGCTTGTTGGATAATGTAACATGGCGTGCCCCTCAATAAAAGTATCACTGTGATTAATCAATCTGGGGTGCATATTCAGCTAATGTTTTCATGGGCAACCCTGCCTCTGCAGCAGATGGCAGTTTACATCCATCGTAAAACCATAACTTGCCGAACTGAAAGCACCAGTATTATAATATTTTACCACGAATTGAACGAATAATCACGAATAACACAAAATGAATAAGATTTCCCTAAATACAGAATAGTTGCTTCTTTTTCTTTTGTATCATTCGTATTATTCGTGGTTATCTTCTCTTTTTAAACCGCAACTGCTTCCGTAACTTCCAGCAATTTTGATATTGCCTGGGCGTCATGGGCGCGGCCTAGTTCTTCCCCGCTTGCAGAGAGGAGTATCGCCGTGGGTGTGGAGAATACCTGGCGCCGTACCGCTTCTGCAAGGCCTTCGTCGGTGTCGGCGTCAAAAAGTTCCAGGGGGAGCCCAAGCCGGTTTGCCGCTGCCTTTGCGGCGGGGCAAGCGGGGCAAGCGGGGCGGACAAAGAGCAGTATGCGTTCTCCTGCTTTGGCATTGATAGCTGCCAGGGCCTCTTCGGAATCATCAAGCGCCCAAAATTCATTGGGCCTGGCGGGGATATTCTGCCTGTTCTGAATAACAGGTTCTTTCTGCATGCTGAACTCCAAGGGCGTGCAGGAGGCCAGCAGGGATGAGTCTGGTTGAAACATCACCCGCTGGCCGTATTCTTCCCGCTTGCCCTTGTTCCAGTTCCGCACCGAACGGTAATACCCAACGATGCGGCTGTACACCTCTGCCGGCGTCCCTTTCACAGTAGATAGGGCCTCCCTCGCCGCTTCCAGTTCGCTTTCAATTGCCTCAAGGTCTCTCATATTTGTTCCTTTTTCATTTTTTGTCCCTTATGTTTTAAGAAACCAACAGGGTTTCCTGACTTGCCGCCTCTCTTTCTTTTTCCAAAGCGGCAATGCGCTTCTCGAGCCGTTTTTTTTCTTCTTCCCTACAAACCGGGCAGAAAAACTGTTCGCCTGGAAGGTACCCATGGATTGGGCATACCGAAAAAGTAGGTGAGATCGTAAAATACGGGATCCGGTAATTGCTTGCTATGGTTTTTACCAAATCACGGCAAACATGCCAGTCTTCTATTTCTTCGCCGACAAATGTGTGGAACACCGTGCCGCCGGTGTAGGCAGTCTGGAGCGCTTCCTGGAGGTCCAGTGCGTCAAAAATATCTTCTGTCTGCATTACGGGCAGCTGGGTAGAATTGGTATAATACGGTTCGGTTGTCCCCGAGCAGATAATTTCCGGGTAACGCTGCTTATCGTGTTTCGCAAGCCTGTAGGATGTTGATTCCGCCGGGGTCGCTTCCAGGTTAAAAAGTTCCCCTGTTTCTTCCTGGAAGTCGGCAAGTTTTTTCCGCATAAAATCCAGTACCCCAAGGGCGAAGTCCTGCCCTTCTTTATGGGCGATGGTAATATTGCGGCCCAGGAAGTTAAGGATACATTCGTTCATCCCGACAAGCCCGATGGTATTAAAATGGTTGTCCAGTGTACGCAGGTAACGGCGCGTGTAGGGGAAAAGGCCGGATTCCAAAAGCTTTGTTACGACTTTTCGTTTAATGCAAAGGCTGTCTTTTGCAAGCCCCATAAGGTTTTCCAGGCGGCAGAAAAAATCGTCCCTGTTTTTTGAAAGGTACCCAAGCCGTGGAAGGTTGATCGTCACAACCCCAATTGAACCTGTAAGCTCGTCGGAGCCAAAGAGGCCGCCGCCGCGTTTGCGGAGTTCCCGCTTGTCCAGCTGGAGCCGGCAGCACATCGAACGGACATCGCCCGGGTCAAGGTCCGAATTGACAAAGTTCTGGAAGTACGGCGTGCCGTAACGGCTGGTCATCTCGAAGAGGAGGGCGGCGTTGGGGCTTTCCCAGTCAAAATCAGAAGTAATATTGTAGGTTGGGATGGGGTACTGGAAGCCCCTGCCTTTGGCGTCGCCTTCCAGCATTAATTCTATAAAGATGCGGTTTACCCTGTCCATCTCTTCTTTGCAGTCGCCGTAACAAAAATCCGCTTCTTTCCCGCCAACTATCGCCTTGCGTTCTTTTAAGTCTGCCGGGCAGGTCCAGTCCAGCGTAATGTTGGTAAAGGGCGCCTGGCAGCCCCAGCGGCTTGGCGTGTTTACCCCAAAGATAAAACTTTGCAGGCATTGTTTAATTTCCTTGTCGCTCATATTGTCCGCTTTTACAAAGGGGGCAATGTACGTATCGAAAGAAGAAAACGCCTGGGCGCCGGCCCATTCGTTCTGCAGGCAGCCCAGGAAATTAACCGCCTGCTGCATCAGGGTGGAAAGGTGCTGGGCGGGGGTGCTGGTAATCTTGTCCGGCACGCCGCCCAGGCCTTCCGCAATCAGCTGCCGCAGCGACCAGCCGGCGCAGTAGCCGGAAAACATCGACAGGTCGTGGATGTGGAAATCGGCGTTGCGGTGGGCGCCGGCGATTTCCGGCGAATAAATATTTTTTAGCCAGTAGTTGGCGGTAATGCTCCCCGAATTGTGGAGGATAAGCCCTCCCAAAGAATAGTTTACATTGGCGTTTTCGTTGACTCGCCAGTCCGATTGCTTAAGGTAACCGTCCATGGTGGAATCGATGTCCAGCATAAGGGCTTTCGCGTCCCGCATTGCTTCGTGGCGTGCGCGGTAGAGGATGTAGGCTTTTGCTACGGCGGTTTCCTTCTCTTCTATAAGGGCGGTTTCCACAAGGTCCTGGATTTCTTCTATGGCAGGGATCGAATTGGGGTGCCTGCCCTTCATCATGGCAATGATCATCCCTTCGACCCTGTTGGCGATGGAAGCTATTTTTACCTCGCTGATTTCTTCACCTTTAACTGCTGTAAAAGCCAGGGCAACCGCGTTTTGAATTTTTCGTTTATTAAAGGCCTCAATTTCCCCGGAACGCTTTACAACGCTGCGAATCATTTTTCATCTCCTGGGGAATCAGAGGTTCCCAGTTTTTGTATTTCCCGTACAAATTCATCCGGGTTCTCGAAGTGCCTGTACACCGATGCAAAACGCACGTAGGCAACTTTGTCAAGCTTCCCGATTTTTTCCAGTACAAGCTCGCCCAGATCGCGGGTAGCGATCTCATGGGAGACACGGCCTATAATTTCCGCCTGGTCTTCGATGTCGTTTACCAGGCTTTCGATCTGCATGGAAGAGAAAGGCCGTTTCTCCAAAGCCCTCTCCACGCCCTTTTCAATTTTTAGCCGGTCAAAAGGCTCCCGGCGGCCGTCCCGCTTAACCACCATAAACTGCTTGTCTTCAATCCGCTCATAGCTGGTAAACCGGAACCCGCACCCGTTGCATTCCCTGCGGCGGCGTATAGCCTCGCCTGCAGCCAGGGTCCGTGACTCGATAACCTTATCGTCAAAATTACCGCAATGGGGACAGCGCACCTGGTGATAGCTCCCTTGTAACGGCGCTTTCGGCATATGCAAAACAAAGCGGCAAAACTACGCTAGAGCGCCGTTTTACACCCATACCTATAGCCCCATATATTTAGTGTTGATTTTTGGTTCATTCCCATTATACCACGCTATATTCAGCGTTACAAGTATTTTCGGCAAGAATTTGAAAAAAAACCATGGTTTTTAAGTTTTTTACGGAAAAACCGGATTTTCCCGGTTTTCCAAAGCCATTTTCGAAACTACCAGAGTTTTGAAAATGGCCCGGTTGTCTATGTATTTTTCCTGAAATTCGGTATACTAATAGTATGAAAATTGGCATAGACACCTTTGCCTCTGCCGGGGGCCGGTCGGGGATTGGTGTTTATCTGCTGGAATTAATCAAACGCCTCCCCAAAAGCGCAGAATTTGAGTTTTTTGGCTGGGATTATGACCGTTACGTATATTCCGAAGCGGCCCCTGCCAGTGAATATGTCCCGCGCTGCCGTTTTAACGGCAGGACAGCCAATACGGTCTGGCACATGCTCCGGTACCCCGATTTTGCCTATGAACAGGGTTTTGACGCCTGTTTTTTCCCGGCGGCCCATAAACGTATACCCCACCATTCCCCCTGCAGGGCCATAGGTACGGTCCATGATATGGCAGGCTACTGGGGGACCAGGAAAACCCGTGAATCGCTGGGCCTTATACGTATGGTACTGCCGGATTCGCTCCGGCGGCTTCACCGTATTATTGCGGTAAGCGAATTTGTAAAGCAGGAACTGGTCGATTTGGTAAGCGTACGGGAATCCAACATTACGGTTATTCCCAATGGGGTAGACACAAGTGTTTTTTACCCCAGGCCACGGAACGAGGAAAGCGTGCTGCTTATCCAGCCATTCAGTTTCAGCCGCCCGTACATACTCTATGCGGCTAGGCTGGATCACCCCATAAAAAACCACATTAAGCTTATAGAGGCCTTTGGGATTTTTAAGGAACGGACAAAATACCCCCATAAGCTGGTGCTGGCCGGGGCAGACAGTAAATTTTCTGATGTAGTTAAATATGCTGTCTCCAGTTCCGGCTTCCGCAACGACATTTTCCTTACGGGGCATTTCCCCTTTGCAAACCTCCCGGAGCTTTATGCCGGGGCGGATTTTGTTGTATATCCTTCCAAATACGAGGGCTTTGGCCTTGGGATCCTGGAGGCGATGGCTTCCGGCGTCCCCGTTGCCTGTGCACGGGCAGCGTCCCTGCCGGAAGCGGCCGAACATGCAGCCCTGTACTTTAACCCGGATGATGCCGAAGAAATGGCGGACCGTATGGTAAGCCTGACAGACAGGGAGCTTGCCGCCGGGCTACGCCAAAAAGGGCTGGAAAGGTCCAGGGCATTTTCCTGGGACGAATGCGCGCAAAGGACTTTCTCGCTGATCCTGGGGGCTTAAGGTTTCTGACGGGTTTTCTGCGTAGGGATTTACAGGTTAAAAAGGGCTGGAAAACAAAAAAGGCTGCCTGGGTGTTAATTCCCGGACAGCCATTTTCCTGTATTTATTACTAATTACTGCCGTTGCTGCTGCTGCTGCTGTTCTTGGGACTGCTGTGCCTGGATTTTCCTTAAGTTTAAAAGCGCCTGTTTTGCCCTGTCCTGTACCACGCGGATATAGTTGCCTTCTGCAATGCGGATAAGCATTTGGATTGCGCTCGGGTCCATCGGCCCGCTGGTGTTCCTCTGGAGTTTTTCGATTGCCTCTATTGCAGAAAGGGCCAAAAGGTTATCGGGGACAGTATTGTCGAACCTCTGCACAATCCAGGCAATGGCGGCGGCGGACCGGCCATTGTCATCGATCCCTATATCCCCAATGGATTTTACCGCTTCCTGCAGGACCATTGGCTCGTTGTCGTAGTAGATAATGGTTAACAGGGTATTTTTGGCGTCTTCCGTCCCCAGAAGGCCAAGGTACCGCACGCTTTCCCGCCTGACATCGGGGTAATTGTTAACCAGCCTGCCGTTTTCGCGGGTCCGGTTTAAAATACCTTCGAGCCCCATATATTCAAGCGCCTTGCGTACATCGTCGCTCCTGTTCCCCCTGTCAATGGCGTCCCCTATGTATGCAAGCGCGACAAGCTTCATTTCCCTGCTTTCCGCCCGGCTCTGCTCCCGGATTATCATATTTTCTACTGATTCCTGTAGATACGATTCCTCAACCGTCATTTCGGATGACTGGGCAGCAGCCATAATAAAGGGGGCGCTAACGATAATTGCCAATAAAATGAACCTTTTCATGTTTACCATCCTTATAATCATATTGATCAATTAATTATCTTCCATTCGTTCCCGTTTTTTTCCAGATCATAAAGCCGGAGCCTATCGCCCCTGCTGTTGATTGTATAGGCTTTAACCCTGTTGTGGGAAATAAATTCGATATCGTCCACCCTGTCATTTGTCCGGGCCGGTACAACCACATGGATAAAATAATCCTGGGCCGATTTTAGGGTAATTTTTTGTTTAACCAGAACGTCTGCCTGGGAAATACGGGCAAGGTATTCGGGGGAGCTGATTACGGCAAAGTAGTTGGGATCCAGGTAGGAAACCCAGGAATTGTAATTTTTTGCCCTTATTATGCCATTAAGCCGCTGGATAAGCTGCGAGATTTCTGTCATCGCCGTGTCTTTTTCTTCCTGGGTTATGGAAGAAGGGTCAAAATCCGGGGTTTCGCCGGGGGCAGCAGGGGTATCCGGCGTCTTTGGCTGCGGGTCCGGTGCGGCCGGTGCTTGGCCGCCCTCCTGGCCCTGGCCCTGTACGGCCTCTGCCTGGCCCTGAACAGCATCCGCCTGGCTCTTGCAGGAGACAAAAAAACAGAGAAAAAGGCAGGCTATTAATAAGTAAACAAACCGCATTTTACCAATCATACCTAATACAACTACTAACGTCAAGTTAAGTTACTGCTCTTGACCCCCGTTTAGCCGGGAAGTATGCTTTATATATGAAAGCCGCCTTCCCCGGTTCATTCGACCCGCCCACATTGGGTCATATAAATATTATACAGCGTTCTGCAGCGATTTTCGACGAAATTTGTGTAATTATTGCAGAAAACCGGCTAAAAAAGTACTTTTTTAATGCAGATGAACGTTTTGAGCTGGTTTCGGCACTGGTTAAACCCTGGGGCAACGTTTCGGTTGCTTTTTGCAGGGGCCTGATAGTGGATTTCCTAAGGGAGAAGGGCATTCCATTATTGATAAGGGGGATACGGGAAGGCGATTTTTCCTATGAATTTGAGCTTTCCATGATGAACAAGTCCCTAAACCCGGATGTCGAGACGGTGTTTTTTACCACCGACCCCAAATATGCTTTTATACGGTCCTCTTCGATAAAGGAAATCGCGTCTTTTGGGGGCGATACCTCCTCCATGGTCCCCCCTGCTGTGGAAACCGCGTTAAAGGGCAAACTGGCAAAATTAAATCAGGCCGGTTTTTAATATTTGGGGCTTTTTCTGGACTTTAGTTTTTGAAAATGGCTCATTTAGCACTTTTTTCCCCTTCCCAGATTGACAAAAACATCATTTTTTGTTAGATTAAAAATGCCGGGTTTTTAATTCGGCTAAGAGAGGTTTTTATGGCAGTACCAAGAGCAAAGACATCAAAAGCAAGGACAAGAGGCAGGCAAGCTGTAAACATGAAACTATCACCCCCTGCTATGGTTGAATGTTCTGGCTGCGGCAACAAGGTCCTTTTACACAGAGCCTGCCCCAAATGCGGTTTTTACCGGGGCAAACAGGTATTAATTCCGGATGCCAAAAGCTAAGCAGATCCGTGTGGGTTAAATCAATAAGGAGTGCCTAATGGACGAATTGTTCGAAAAAATGAAGAAACTTATTGCTGACAAGCTTGAAATCGACAGTGCCAAGATCACCATGGAAGCATCTTTCCGGCAGGATCTGGGCGCAGACAGCCTTGATACCTATGAATTGGTTTACGCTATTGAGGAAGAGATGGGTATTTCCATCCCCGACGAAAAGGCCAATGAATTTGAAACAGTCAAGGATGCTTACGAATACATTAAATCACAGCAAAAATAAACTTGAATCAAAACGGAGGGACGAGCTCCGCTTATTTTGTAAATCCTCGGGGTTAAAGTATAAAAGCCTGGAGCTTCTGGATCTTGCGTTAACCCACCGTTCTGTTCTGAATGAAAGGCCCGTACATTCCGCCGATGCCTCTATGGGTCAAGCTTCCCCTCTGGTAGGTTCAAACAACGAAAGGCTTGAATTCCTTGGGGACTCTGTCCTGGGGCTTATCTGCGTCTCCCTCCTTTACCGCCGCTTCCCCTTTAAGGCCGAAGGGGAAATGGCCAAGATTAAAAGTGTAGTCGTTTCCGAAGACATACTGTCCGGCCTGGCGCTGGAGCTTGCCCTGGATACGGTACTTGTGCTGGGGAAGGGGGAAGAGCAAACAGGGGGCCGTACCAAAAAAACAATACTTGCCGATGCCATGGAAGCGGTTATCGGCGCTTTGTACCTGGACTCCGGCTTTAAAACAGTCGAGGATTTTTTTGCCCCCAGGATCAACTTCGAAATTGACCGTGTCCTTGACAAGAAGGGGAAAGAGGATTATAAATCCGAGCTTCAGGAATTAAGCCAAAGGCTTTTTAAGAGCTACCCTGTATACAAGCTTGTTAAACGTACAGGCCCCGAGCACGAGCGGCTTTTCTGGATGGATGTAACGGTAAACGGGGCAAGCTATGGCCCCTGTGTCGGCAGGAACAAAAAAACCGCCGAACAGGAAGCTGCCCACCTGGCACTGGAAGCGCTGGCGAAGTAGCAGGGAATAGGACTGATAACTCCTACATATACCTTTCCTGATAAATATTCTTTGCAATCTCCAGCAGTTTTTCTTTGGTGTTAAGCGCAGGGTCGTCAACGGTGGTTTCGAATAGCTCTTTAAGGATTATCCCTATATATTTTCCCGGCTCTACCCCAATGCCGATTAAGTCTTCCCCATTTACTGCAAGTTTTTTAAGCGAAAGTACGTTGTCCGCCGCCAGTACCGCTTCGATGCGCTTTTTAAACGGCAGGAGCAGCGCCGGGCTGGGGTCCGCCCCGCATGTACCTGCGGCGTCGGCCATGCGCAGATCAAACAGCTCTGAAAGCAGGTCTTCCCCTGTACGGACAATAAAACGGCGGACGGCGCTGTCTTTCCAGGTATCTTCATAGTGGAACATATGTGCCCTTATAAGGCGGCATACCTTTTCGATAGCCGAATTTGGGTAGCGGAAACGCCTCATTATCCCTTCGGCCAAGCTTGCCGATTCCTTTTCGTGGTTGTAAAAAGTCCAGCTTCCGTCCGGGCCCATTTTTTGGGCAGATGGTTTCCCCAAATCATGGAAGAGGGCAGCCATACGGACATCCTGGGAAAAGCCTTTTTGTGCCGCGTATGCGCAGCTTAATAGCGAATGATCAAGCACATCATAAATGTGGTAACCTTTCTGTTCCACGCCGCGGCAAAGATCCAGTTCTGGGAGGAATAGGGTAAGCAGGCCCGTTTCTTCCATAAGGACAAGCCCTGTTTGCGGGCTTGGCGAAGCAATCGTTTTATCCAGTTCTTCCCTTACCCTTTCGGCGGCGACTTTGGATGTTGTATTCAGCGAAGGCCGTATTGCCCCAAGCGTTTCCCCTTCCAGGTTAAACCCAAGCTGGGCGGCAAAACGGACAGCCCTCATTGGGCGCAGGCCGTCTTCGGAAAAGCGTTCTGCGGCATCCCCGACGCAGCGTATAAGGCGGCGGCGTATGTCATTTTGCCCGCCATAGGGATCGAACAGTTTCCCTTCGGGCAGTTTTACCGCCGCCGCATTCATCGTAAAATCCCGGCGCGAAAGATCCTCTTCTATGGTTTGCGCGTATTTTATTGTGTCGGGCCGCCTGCCGTCGGAATACTCCGACTCTGTCCTGAATGTTGTTACCTCGATGGAAGAGCCTTTATAACGGACTGTTACGGTGCCGTGTTTTATCCCTGTCGGTATTACGCGCTTAAAAAAACCCATAACTTCTTCGGGCCGGGCATTGGTGGCAAGATCCCAGTCCGTAGAGGCACGCCCCAGCATAAGGTCCCTTACAGCCCCGCCAACCAGGTATACGTCCTTCCCGTTCCTGTTAAATACAGCGGCAATCTCGTTTAAAACCGGGGCAAGGCGGAACTTTTCCATTCAGTGTGTATTATACTATTCAATACATTGTACTACAATAAACAGGTATGAAACCAATCGGCGTGATCTTTACCGGCGGGGAAGGGCCGCCCCCGCATCAAATTGATCGTATTATGGAGGAAGCGCACGCTTTAGGCGATCCGGTAATCGCAGCTGCCGATTCGGGGCTGCTTTTGGCAGAAAAAGCAGGGCTTACCCCGGACTGGATAATAGGCGATATGGATTCCCTGGAGGAATACGGGGGAAGCAGGCTTAAAGCCTATCCGCCGGAAAAAATTTTTCGCTACCCGCATGATAAGGATTTTACCGATACCGAACTGGCTTTTTCGCTGCTCCGTGAAAAGGGCTGCGTTATAGTATGGATAGCCGGCGGGGGGGGCGGGCGGCTTGATCAGCTGTTCGGCATACGGTCGCTCTTTGAACGGGATAACCCGCCGGAACGCTGGGTTACCGGCGCCGACGATATTTTTTGTATAGAGGCAGGGCATAAGAGCCTGGCTGCGGGGCTGGAAAAAAAAACATACGGCCTGGTTTCCGTGTTCCCCCTGGGCCCTGGCCCCTGGGAGGCAGAGAGCACTGGCCTAAAGTGGCCGCTTGCCGGGCTTACATGGGCAAGGGATTTTATTGCGATAAGTAACGAGGCGCCGGACGGATATTTTTCGATTAAAGCAAGGAAAGGCAGGTTTTTGGTGATGCGGCTGCTAGAGGACTGAGCACATCTATTTTTTTATACCGGCGACGATATAACAATGCTTTTTCTTCTCCGCGTCTTCTAATTCTCGGTATCAAAAATGAATCGTATACTTTCATTGATTTTTTCTATATATTTTTTTGGCAGCATTGATATTTGTTCCACCAATCGCGTCCTGTCGATAGTAGCAATTTGAGAAAAATTAATTACTGATGTTTTATCAAGGCCAGAAATACTTTTTTCCAATATGATGTTGCCAGGCATTTGAGAAAGTTTCATATTTGATGTAATAACAGCACATATGGTGGTTTTAATATTGCTGCGATTAAATAAATCATTCTGAATTATTAAAACAGGACGGTGTTTTCCTGGTTCAGAACCATATGGATCATCAGGCAGATTAGCCCACCATACTTCGCCTTTTATCATGGCTAGCCTACCAGTTATCGCTTTTTAGAACTTCCATTTGAGCTGCCATTACACTTGGATCAATAGATGTATTTACATCTTTGCAGGCTTCGTTTATCTGGGCAATTATTAGATCGTCATTTGACTGTTGGTTTAATGCGAATTTGACAAGACTCATTTCGGCCAAATTTTTTATTAATTGCATGACTGTGGAATTTTCAACTTCAAGTGTTATTGTCTGCTTCATGTTTCTATCGTAATGCAAAAAAAGGGGTATTTCAATAGTTGGATAGGGTAACAGTTACACCGTATATACAACAGGCATCTTGTTTCGTATAGTAATTTATGGCAATTGTCGTTAATGGGAAAGAAAGCTTAACCGATGTTCAGAATACCCCGGACACCAGGGATATCCCCCTTACCAAGGTTGGCGTAAAGGGGCTCCAATACCCCATAAGGGTACTCGACAAGGTCCACAAGGCCCAGCATACCACGGGGACTGCCGACCTTTATGCAGACCTTCCCCGGCATTTTAAGGGCAGCCATATGAGCCGCTTTGTCGAGATATTTCACCGTTATTGGGAAGACCTTTCCATGCCCCGTTTCCTGGAAATGCTGGAGGAAATAGTAAACGGCCTCGAAGCCGAATCTGCCTGGGGGACGGTGGAATTCCCCTATTTTCTGGAAAAAAATGCCCCGGTATCGCATATCCCTGGAATGATGTCGTACAGCTGCCGCTACCAGGGCAAGGTTATAAAGAAAGGCGCTGCCCTTGAGCGGCATTTTGTGGTTGCCATTTCCGTCCCGGTTACAACAGTCTGCCCCTGTTCCAGGGCAATCAGCGAAAGGGGCGCCCATAACCAGCGGGGGGTTGTAACTGTAGAGCTTTGGCTGGGCCCCTTTTTCTGGATCGAAGACATAATCAGCCTCGTGGAAAAAGCTGCGTCCAGCCCTGTTTATTCAATACTAAAGAGGGAGGACGAGAAGCATGTTACCGAAACTTCCTACGATAACCCAAAGTTTGTTGAAGATTTGGTAAGGGATGTATATAGTGAACTAAAGGCGCTTGGTTTATTCCCCCGTTTTACGGTGGAAGCGGAAAATTTTGAAAGTATCCATAACCATAGCGCTTATGCAAGAGCAGAATTTGGAGGAATTTTATATGAGTGACGGGAATTCAAATTACGGGGTACTGGTAATAGGCTGCCTTGCAGGGGGCCTTGTCCTTTTGATTTTAAATGCCCTGCCCGGTTTTTTTTCGTTTATTATTGGCGCTGTACTTTTGTTTTTTGGCTTTGGGGTACTTGCATCCAAAAAATCAAAAGACAAACTGGCAGGGGTGGTAATAATAATCGCAGGTGCATTAACTTTCCTTACCATAATACCTTTTTTAAAAGGGCCTGCGGGGTGGATACTGCGGGTAGGGGGGATCGCCCTGCTTGTACTGGGGGTTTGGAACGGCATTTTGCTTTTACTAAGCTTCCGCAGGAATTAGCTTACCGGAAGCTTAAAGCCAACAGAATAGCCTTGTGACTTATTTTATAGAAACTTACGGCTGCCAGATGAATTCCGCAGAATCGGCGGCACTGGAATTGGTGCTCCGGGAACGGGGCTGGGAAAGGGCTGGGGCAGATACGGCCGATCTTTACCTGCTTAATACCTGTTCTGTAAGGCAGACTGCAGAGACCCGCCTTAAAGGGCGCCTGGCCCATTATACGGCACAGAAAAAAAAAGCCCGCTTCGCCCTTGTTGTCGCAGGCTGTATGGCAAGCCGCCTGGGGGAAAGCCTTATAACGATGTACCCAGCGGTGGATTATGTTATGGGTACCAACGCCAGGTCAATTTTCCCCGCCATACTTGAAGCTGTCGAACAAAACCGCCCCGGGGATGCCAGCAGTGCAGGGGGCGGCGGTACTCTTGCCAGGAATATAGCTGCCAGGGAAAATATCGCCCTGCTGCAGGAAAAAGCGGTATTTTCCTTTTCATCTTCCCACCTGGAAGAGGGCGCTTTCCGGAGCTTTGTGCCCATTATGCATGGCTGCAACAATTTTTGTTCGTATTGCATAGTCCCCTATGTCCGGGGCAGGGAAATAAGCCGCAGCCATGAAGCAATAGCGGAAGAAATAGAGCTTTTGGCGGAACATGGGGTGCGGGAAATCACCCTGCTTGGGCAGAATGTCAATTCATACCAGTACGGGGACCTGGGTTTCCCCGGCCTTCTGCAGAAAATTGCGGGGTTGGTCAATGGCAGCCCCATCCGGCGGGTCCGTTTCCTTTCTGCCAACCCAAAAGATTTTTGCCGGGAGACTATTGACGTAATGGCAGGGAACCCCTGCTTTTGCCGCCACATACACCTGCCTGTGCAGCATGGATCAAACCGCATCCTTGCCGCGATGAACCGCCGCTATACCCGTGAAAGTTTCCTTCTGCTTGCCGGGGAACTTAAGACGGCTATGCCCGGCATTAGCCTTTCCACGGATATACTTGTGGGGTTCCCCGGCGAAACCGGGGAAGATTTTAATGAAGTGCTGGAATTAATGGAGGAAGTTGAGTTCCTCTATGCCTATATGTACCACTTTAACCCGCGCGAAGGGACAGCCGCATACTCCCTCCCCGGCAGGGTAAGCGAAAAAGTCAAGCGGGAGCGGCTTTCCAGGGTAATTGCTCTGCAGAAAAAGCACACAGCCTCGGCCCTAAAAAGCCGCCTTGGCAGCAGGGAAACTGTATTAGTCGAGGGGATTTCCCGAAAAAATGCCGATGAAGTAATAGGGCGTACAGAAAGGGATGAAATGGCAGTCTTGGCAGGTACGGCTGCTTTGATAGGTTCCTTTGTGGATGTAATGCTTTGTTCCTTAAAGGGCCATACGTTTAGCGCGAAAATGATATAATATTGATTATTGTTGGTTTTTGGAGGTTTGTATGCCTTGGCGTTTAATAGTTATTATCATAATCCTTGGAATCCTGATGGGTTTTATCGGGTTAAATTTAACCAATACCTGTGATATTTCCCTTGGGTTTAAGGTATTTTACCGTGTCCCGGTTTATTTAACAGTTTTTGCCTCTTTTATCCTTGGGATGATTATTTCGCTCCCCTTTATGATTTTTGGCGGCCATAAAAAAGGCCGGAAAAAAGAATACCAGCCAGAGCCGGAACAAACCCCCGATGCTGTTTCCCCGGCGCTCCCCGCGAAGCCCAAAGGGCTCTTTAAAGGGAAGTTTAGCGCTTCAAAGGCTGACAAGGCAGACGAAAACGGGCCGTATGGGATCGATTAAAAATAATAGAAAAATCTTCTATTGTTTGATATTCCTGCTTTTCCTGAACATGGCACCGGTTTTTTCCCAGAATAAGCCGGCACAATTGTCGGCGGAAATAACCGCTATCGAAAAAAAACTCGCCGATTCAAAATTATCCGCCCCTGCCCGGAAAGCCGCCCTGGAAACCCTGGCCCGGCTCTATGAGCTTTCCGGGAATATCGAAGCTGCGGCGGGAACCTGGGAAAAAGCCGCAAGGGCAGTCCCGGGGGATGCCGGCCATGCCGGCTTGCTGCAAAGCGCCCTCTGCTATACAGCCATTGGTGAATTTGACAGGGCAGAAACAGTGCTTGAGCCGGTATTAACAGGATCAGCTAATAAGGCGATGCAGATACAGGCCCGCCTGGTTTCTGCCCAGATTGACGCCTTAAAAACAGGCAGCACAGCAGCTCTTTCCGGCCTTTTATCCAACCCCGATTTTACCGGAATAAAGCCGGCACTGTACTATTCCCTGTGGAGAATTTCTGCCGATCCTTCATACCAGTCAGCTATGGCTACCAGGCTTATTTCGGAGTATCCCCAGAGCCCGGAAGCCCGCATTGTCCGCTCTGACAATTCGGTGAGCGCCGTACCCGCCGCCTTCTGGCTTCTTGCTGGCAGCGAAAACACAGCAGTTGTTACTGACGCTTCCGCTATTGCCGCAGTTACCCATGCGCCCAACCCGGATGCCACCCAGCCGCCAACTGTCCAGCCTGCAGCCGGCAGCGGGCCGCTTATGCTCCAAACCGGGCTTTTTAGCAAGGAAGAGAACGCCGGGAACCTGGCAAACAAACTGCGCGCTGCCGGGTTCAGCCCGGTTACCGAAAAAAGGGGCAGCGACCGCTGGGTTGTTGGCGTGCTGCCCGGCTCCGATTATCTGAGCACCATGCGGCTCTTGAAAGACAAGGGGTTCGATTCGTTTCCGGTATATTAGCGAATGGGAACATCAATTTATCGCAGGGCCAGTCATACAAATTATCCGAATAAACCAAGCAAATGGGCGGGTTTGCCTTTGCAAAACCGCGTGTAGAATTCGTTAAAAACAGCCTTCCTGCCCACTTATTTTTATCCATATCTATTTTGAATATAAGTGGTCAGGCTTTTTCTATGCTCATTATTCCTTTTTTCAGCTGGTCTGTTTTTACGAGGAATTCCACATGGTTTTGCAAAGGCAAACCCGCCC
>Ga0082212_10001665_pt1 | contig 32676 bp, 29 predicted proteins | sample TergutNt197P3_FD_71548 | JGI IMG/M metagenome (GOLD analysis project Ga0082212, IMG submission 71548) | Neocapritermes taracua P3 segment gut microbial communities from Petit-Saut dam, French Guiana - Nt197 P3 | ecosystem: Host-associated > Arthropoda: Insects > Digestive system > Gut ... | reverse complement strand
ATCTGTTCACGATCGGAGCGTATCTGGGTTTTTCCGTACTGGGCATGCTGGGCCTGGCCGACATGCTGCCCGTGCCCGTAGCCATGGGCCTGGCTGTGATTGTGAGCATGATCGGCGTGGGTTTTCTGGGCGCGCTGCTGGAGCGTGCGGCGTATCGGCCCCTGCGCGCGGCAGGGCGGCTGTCGGCTGTGGTTTCGGCGCTCGGGGCCTCGATTTTTCTGCAGAACGCCGTGATGTTGATTTACGGCGCACGGGTTTTCGTATACCCGGAGAGCGTGAGATTTTCGCTGGTGGCGGATGTGCTGGGCCTGAGCCTGCCTGTGCCCCGGATTCTGATGATTGCCGGATCGCTCGCCCTGATGCTGGCCCTGTACAGATTCATCAACCACACCCGCCTGGGCGCGGCCATCCGGGCTGTGGCTATTGATCAGGACGCGGCCCGGCTTATGGGCATCAACGTCGACCGCATCATTTCCCTGGTATTTTTGATCGGCCCGGGGTTGGGCGGCGTGGCCGGGGTGATGGTCGGCATCTATTACGGCCAGATCGATTTCACCATGGGCTGGATGTACGGGCTGAAGGCATTTACGGCAGCCATCCTGGGCGGTATCGGCAACATTCCCGGCGCCATGCTGGGCGGCCTTTTGCTCGGCCTGATCGAAGCCCTGGGCGCGGCCTATCTGGCTGTTGCCTGGAAGGACGCCCTGACCTTTTTGGTGCTGATTCTGATTCTGATCATCCGTCCCACCGGCATTCTGGGCGAACGCGTGGCGGAAAAGCTATGATCGGCCGGCTGTTTCGCTTCGCGCCCCTCGTGCTCGCGTTCGTTCTGGCCCTGTTGCCTCTGGGCCTCAACGCCTACTGGATGGATGTCTGCGTGAGCGTGGGCATTTATGCCCTCCTGGCTCTGTCGCTCAATGTCATTCTCGGGCAATGCGGCCTGTTCCACATGGGGCACGCGGCTTTCTTCGCCGTGGGCGCATATGCCACGGCCATCTGCAATACCCAGTTCCACATTCCGGTGCTCTGGCTGCTCGTGCCTTCGGGCGCGGCCGCTGCCTTGTTCGCCCTGCTCGTGGCCCGGCCCATTATCCACCTGCGCGGCGACTACCTGCTGATCGTGACCATCGGCATTGTGGAAATCGTGCGCATTGCCCTCATCAACGACGTGGCCGGCCTGACCGGCGGAGCCAACGGCATTTTCGGCATCAGCCGGCCTGTGATTTTCGATTACCGCATCCGCACCGGCATGCAATTTTATTACCTGGTCTGGGCTTTGGTCGGCCTGACCGTGCTTTTGTTCTCCTGCTTGTCGCATTCGCGCTTCGGCCGGGCGCTGAACTGCATCAAGGAGGACGATGTGGCGGCCGAAGGCTGCGGCATCAATGTGGCCGGCCACAAGCTTGCGGCTTTTGTTATCGGCGCTTTCTGGGCCGGGCTGGCTGGCAATATCTTTGCCGCCAAGATGACTATTATCTCACCGGGATCGTTCACATTTTGGGAATCGGTCATCGTCTTTGCCGTGGTCATTCTGAGCGGGGGCAGCCAGTTGGGAGTCATTTTGGGCACTTTTCTGATCGTGGCGCTGCCCGAGATGTTCCGCGACTTCGCCAGCGCCCGGATGCTGGTGTTCGGCCTGGCCATGATGATCATGATGGTCGTGCGCCCGCAGGGTCTCCTGCCGCCCCGGCCGCGCCGCTACGCCATCGATCCCGCCGTGAGAATGGCCGCATGAGATTGCTTGCCCTGCACGAAGTGGTCAAGCGTTTCGGCGGGCTTGTCGCGGTGAACGAAGTGTCCTTTGATCTCGATGAAGGCGACATCGTCGGCCTGATCGGCCCCAACGGCGCGGGCAAGACGACCGTGTTCAACCTGATCACCGGCAACTACAGCCCGGACAGCGGCGATATTGTTTTTGCCGGTCGTTCCATCCGGGGACTCAGGCCGAATGTGGTCGTGGGGCTTGGCATCGCCCGCACCTTTCAATCCATCCGCTTGTTTTCCGGTCTGCCGGTCTTGGAGAACGTGCTGGCCGGCCGGCACTGCCGCATGCACTCAAGGCTGTTGTCCTGCATGTTCCGCACGCCGGGCCAGCGCCGCGAAGAGCGTGCGGCCATCGAACGGGCCATGACCGAGCTGGATTTTGTGGGTTTGTCCGGAATGGAAGCCTTGGAAGCCGGGAGCCTGTCCTACGGCAATCAGCGTCTTTTGGAGATCGCTCGCGCTCTGGCCACGGACCCGCGCCTGCTCATTCTGGACGAGCCGGCCGGCAGCATGAACGATCCTGAGACCGAGGTGCTGACGCGCATCATCCGGGCCATCCGGCAACGCGGGATCACCGTGCTGTTGATTGAGCACGACATGAAACTGGTCATGCGGGTGTGTGAAAAACTGGTGGTATTGGAATACGGCGGGGTGATCGCTTCCGGCCCGCCGGAAGTGGTGCGCCGCGATCCCAGGGTAATTGAAGCGTACTTGGGCCAGGAAGCGTAACTTAGTGGGTTACATAGGATAAGGGCATGCGCATGGTGCAGCCGTTTCTGGAAATTGCCGATCTCCATGCCGGGTACGGCCGGGTGCGGGTATTGCACGGCGTGAGCCTGAATGTGCGCGAAGGGGAGATCGTCAGCATCCTGGGTGCCAACGGCGCGGGCAAGACCACGACCATGCAGGCCGTCAGCGGCCTGGTGCGGGCGACAGGCGGCGCGATCCGTTTTCGCGGGGAAGACATCCACAGCCTGCCCAGCCATGAGATCGTGCAACGCGGCGTGACCCAGTCGCCGGAAGGGCGGCACGTGTTCGGGGTGCTGACCGTGCTGGAAAACCTGTATCTGGGCGCTTTTACGGTGCATGATCACGATCTGAGCGCCCGCACCCTGGAATGGATCTACCAGCTTTTTCCCCGCCTGGGCGAACGCCGGGAACAGCTTGCCGGTACGCTGTCCGGGGGTGAACAGCAGATGCTGGCCATCGGCAGGGCGCTCATGGGCCAGCCGCAACTGTTGCTGCTGGACGAACCGTCCCTGGGGCTGGCGCCGCTTCTGGTCAAGTCAATTTTTGAAACCGTGCGCATGATCAACGAACGCGGGGTGACGGTGCTGATTGTTGAGCAGAACGCAAGAGCCGCGCTCAAGCTGGCGGATAGGGGCTATGTGCTGGAATTGGGGCGCATCGTCATGGAAGACAGGGCGGACAAACTGCTGGCTGATCCCAGCATCCAGGAAGCCTACCTGGGAGCTTGAGTAATCGCGGATCGCATCGTATTCTGGCCCGGCCGGAGGTATCGCCCATGAGCACACTGACGCCGCGTGAAATCGTCGCGGAATTGGATAAATACATCATCGGACAGGAGCAGGCCAAGCGCATGGTGGCGGTAGCGATACGCAACCGTTGGCGGCGGCAGCGTCTGGCGCCGGAATTGCGGGACGAAATCGCGCCGCGCAACATCATCATGATGGGGCCGACGGGAGTGGGCAAGACCGAGATTGCCCGCCGGCTGGCGCGTTTGTGCCAGGCGCCGTTCATCAAGGTCGAGGCCACGAAGTACACCGAGGTCGGCTATGTGGGCCGGGATGTGGAGTCGATCATTCGGGATCTGATGGAAATCGCGGTGACCATGATCCGGGAGGAAGAGTCGGCCAAGGTCAAGGACAGGGCCGCGGCCGCGGCCGAGGAGCGTCTGCTTGACGTGCTTCTGCCGCCGCACGGCGGCGATGCGCGCGGGGGCACGCGGGAGAAACTGCGCCAACTGCTGCGCCAGGGGCATCTGGATGATCGCGATGTGGAGCTTGAGGTGCGCGAATCCTCGGCGCAGATAGGCGTGTTGAACATGCCGGGCATGGAGCAGATCGGCAGCCAGATCAAGGATGCGTTCGGCAAGATGTTTCCACAGCGGACCCAGCGCCGGACGATGAAGGCGGGCGCGGCTTTTCGCCATCTTCTCGAAGATGAATCCGCAAAACTGGTGGATGAGGACACGCTGATCGAGGCGGCCCGGCAGCGGGTGGAGCAGATGGGCATTGTGTTTATTGATGAAATCGACAAAGTGGCGAGTTCGGCGGAGTACAAGTCGGCGGATATTTCACGCGAGGGCGTGCAGCGCGATCTCCTGCCCATTGTGGAAGGCAGTGCGGTGAACACCAAGTACGGCATGGTGAACACGGATCACATTCTGTTCATTGCGGCCGGGGCGTTTCATATGAGCAAGCCCTCGGATCTGCTGCCCGAGCTTCAGGGGCGTTTCCCTCTGCGGGCCGAGCTTCAGGCCTTGGGCAAGGATGAATTTTACCGCATCCTGACGGAGCCGGATAATGCCCTGACCCGCCAGTACATGGCCTTGCTGGGCACAGAGCAGGTGACGGTGAGCTTTGCCGAGGAGGGTCTGCGCGAGATCGCCTTCTTTGCGGAAGAGGTCAACACCCAGGCGGAAAATATCGGGGCGCGACGGCTGCACACCATCATGGAAAAAATCCTTTCGGACATATCCTTTGAGGCGCCGGAGCGGAGCGGTTCGACCGTTGTTGTGGACAAAGCTTTCGTCATCGCCCATCTGGAAGATGTGCGCCTGGATAAGGATTTGCGGCGGTATATCCTGTAGGGAACGGCGCGGTTTGTCGCGATGTTTCGGCGGCGGCCTGATACCACATTATGCAAGAGGCGTTTTCCATGTCGGATCATGACATCCTCCATGTTCAGACCCAGGCCCGGATACTGATCGAAAGCCTGCCGTACCTGCGGCAATACCACAACGAGATCGTGGTCATCAAATATGGCGGCCACGCCATGACCGAAGACCATCTCAAGCTGGCCTTCGCCCAAAACGTCGCCTTGCTCAAGCTGGTGGGCATCCATCCGGTGGTGGTGCATGGCGGCGGGCCGCAGATCAACACCATGCTGGACAAACTGGAGATCAAGTCCGAGTTCCGGCAGGGCCAGCGCGTGACGGACGACGCCACCATGGATGTGGTGGAGATGGTCCTGGCCGGATCGGTGAACAAGGACATCGTGAACCGGATCAATCGGGCCGGCGCCAGGGCCGTGGGCCTGTCCGGCAAGGACGGCCTGCTGCTCGGCGCGCGCAAGCTGAACATGGTGATGGCGCGCGGCGATCTGCCGCCGGAGATTATTGATCTCGGCAACGTGGGCGAGGTGACGCAGGTCAACATCCAGTTGCTGCACGCCTTGATCCGCGACCAGTTCGTGCCGATCGTCGCGCCCGTGGGCGTGGACAAAGAGGGCAAGACCTACAACATCAACGCCGATTCCGTGGCCGGCGCCGTGGCCGGCGCGCTCAAGGCCAAGCGTCTGCTCATGCTGACGGATGTGGCCGGCATCTTGGACAAGTCCGGCGAACTGATCCGTTCCATCACCATGCGCGGCGCTTCGGACCTGTACGAAGACGGCACGATCACCGGCGGCATGATTCCCAAGGTCAACTGCTGCCTGGACGCTTTGCGCGAAGGCGTGGCCAAGGTGACTGTGGTGGACGGCCGGGTGGAGAACTGCCTGTTGCTGGAACTCTTGACCGACCGGGGCATAGGCACGGAAATTGTACCGTGATTGACCCCTCCGCACACGGCTGATAAGCTGTCTGCGCATATTCACGGCAAGGAGTTTCCATGCCTTTTTCGCGTGTGCTCGTCACCGGCGGCTGCGGTTTTATCGGCGCCGGCTTCATCCGGATGCTGTTGCGTGAGCGGCCGGATACGAGCGTCATCAACCTGGACAAGCTCACCTACGCGGGCAATCCGGCCAATCTGGCGGATTTGGACGCAGCCTCGGCCGCCCGCCACACCTTTGTCCGCGGCGATATCGCCGACGCCCGGCAGGTGCGCGAACTGCTGCGCGAATTCCCCTGTGACGCCGTGCTGAACTTTGCGGCTGAAAGCCATGTGGATCGTTCCATTGTGGATGCCGCGCCTTTTGTCCAGACCAATGTGCTCGGCGTCCAGGTTTTGCTGGATGCCGCGCGCCAGTCCGGCGTCCGGCGCTATGTGCAGATTTCCACGGACGAGGTTTACGGAGCCTTGGGGGTGGAAGGCCGCTTCACGGAGCAGACGCCCCTTGCCCCCAACAGTCCTTACTCCGCCTCCAAGGCCTCGGCCGACATGCTGGTGCGCGCGGCGCACATGACCTTCGATTTCGACACGATCATCACCCGCTGTTCGAACAATTACGGGCCGCACCAGTTTCCGGAAAAGCTCATTCCCTTCATGATCCGCCGCGCCCTGGCCGATGAGACGCTGCCCGTCTACGGTGACGGCCTGCAAATCCGCGACTGGATTCATGTGGAGGATCATTGCCGGGGCATTCTACTGGCTCTGGAACAGGGCCGGCCGGGCGGCGTATACAATTTTGGCGGCGATGCCGAAATGACCAACATTGCCTTGGTGCGCCTTCTGCTTGAGCGCCTGGACAAGCCGGAGAGCCTGATCCGGCATGTGCAGGACCGCCCCGGACACGATCGCCGCTACGCCATGGACTACAGTCTGGCGGCCGGCGAACTTGGCTACGTGCCGCAAAAAAGCTTTGCTGAGGGTTTGGCCGCAACGATAAGCTGGTACTTGGAGCATCAGGCCTGGGTTGACGATGTGGTGTCCGGCGAATACCGCCGTTTCACTCAAAAATGGTACGCGGGGCGCGAGTAGGGGCAATGTTCATGCTGTCCGGTGTGCAGGGATTGGGGAGAACAGCGTATGGCGGAAAATCCGGTAGCCCTCATTTTCGGGGGGCGCAGCGGTCTGCTGGGGCAGGCTCTGATGAAGGCGGCGCAGGCGCAGGGATGGACCCCGGTGGAAATGGGGCGGGAAGGCGGCGACATGCTGGACCAGGACTGGGTGGCCCGGCAGATTGAGCAGCACGCGCCCCGGGCGATTTTCAACACCGTCGCCTGGACGCAGGTGGATCAGGCCGAGGATGAGCCGGAAGCGGCCATGCGCATCAACCGGGGCGTGCCGCTCATGTTGGCGCAGTTGCTTAAAGGCAAATCCGTCCCCCTGCTGCATTACAGCACGGACTTTGTGTTCAACGGCTGCAAGGATGCGCCTTACACCGAAGGCGATGCGCCGGACCCGATCAGTGTTTACGGCCGGACCAAGCTGGAGGGCGAAAAGGTTCTGCTTGAGGCCAGGCTCACGCAGTGCTGCGTCATCCGCACCGCCTGGCTGTTCGGCTCAGGCCGCAAAAATTTTATCAGCACGATTCTGGATTTGGCAGCCAAGCGTGATGCCGTTTCCGTGGTGCACGACCAGGTCGGATCACCCACCTATACCCAGGATTTGGCCGAGGCCAGCTTTGAATTGCTGCGGCTCAAGGCCGAGGGGCTTTTCCACGTGGTCAACAGCGGCCAAGCGTCGTGGTGTGAACTGGCGGAAGCGGCTGTTTCCGCGGCCAATTTGTCGAGCCGGGTCACGCCCATCGCTTCGGCGGACTGGCCGCAGAGAGCCTCGCGTCCGGCGTACGGCGTGCTGGACACAAGCCGCTATACCTCCCTGACCGGCAAGACCATGAGGCCCTGGCTGGCTGCCTTGCGGGATTATGTATTCCGCGATTTTCTGACTTCCGGCAGAGACACGGACATGTAGGAACCCATTGAGGTGGGCATGGCGGCATTCACCCAACTGGCCGGGGCCGCGCGGGGTTCGATCAGGGATGCGTGCGGCATTTGCCGTGAGCTGTTTCCGGTCATGATCCCGCTCATCATCGGCGTGAAGGTTCTGTCTGAACTGGATCTGATCAAATACCTGGCCATGCCGCTCGAACCGCTCATGGGCCTGATGGGCCTGCCGTCGGATTTCGGCATTATCTGGGCCACGAGCATGATGGTCAACCTGTATTCGGGCCTGATCGTCCTGGCCTCGCTGTTGCCGGCCATGGAGCCGCTCAGCGTGGCCCAGATGTCCACGTTCGGCCTGATCGCGCTGTATGCCCACAGTCTGCCGATAGAAGGGCGTATCGCCCGGCAGTGCGGATTGTCCTTCGCGGGACAGGTCGGCCTGCGTATCCTGGTGGCTGCGGCGGCTGGCATCGGCATGCATACGCTGTGCCGGCAGACCGGCTGGCTGGCCGAACCGGCGGCCATCCTGTTCGCCGGCGGCCATCCGGACCCGGCGCTGCCCGCTTGGATTTGGAGCAAAATCACCGACTTGATCTATATTTTCGGGATCATTTTCGTTCTGTTGCTTGTGCAGCGGGGCATTGAACATTTCAGGCTGAACCGCTGGCTGGAATGGGCGCTCGAACCGCTGTTGCGTTTGCTCGGCGTGTCCGCCAAGGCCGCGACCACGATCATGATCGGCATGTGCATGGGACTCATTTACGGCAGCGGCCTGATCATCCGGGCCGCGAACGACGGCAGCCTGAGCCGCCGGGATATCTTCGGCTCGGTCACGCTCATGGGCCTGGCCCATGCCATCATTGAAGATACGCTGTTGTTCATGGTGATCGGCGGCAATTGGATCGTGATATTGGTCATGCGTTCGCTGTTGGCCATCGGTGTGACGGCTGCGGTGATGCGTCTGCGCGACCGGATCGATCCCTTGCCGGAGGTGCTGTAAATGGGCCGGCCGACCCGAATCTGGATGAACGCCGGCGAGCTGTCCGGCGATATGCACGGCGGCGCGTTGCTGCGCGCTTTGCGGACCATCCGGCCGGAATTGGAGGCCGTGGGCATGGGCGGCCCCTACCTCGCTCTGGAGGGTATGGTCAACCTGCTGCGGGTGGAGTCGCTTTCGGTCATGGGCGGAACGGAAGTGCTGCTGGCCCTGCCCAGGGCGGTGTGGCTGCTCAGGCGCATTGATGACGAACTGCGCCGCCGCCGGGCAATGGGAGCGCTGGACGCGGTTGTGCTGATCGACGCGCCGGGCTTCAACTTCTGGGTAGCCCGCCTGGCCCGGCGTTTGGGAATTCCCGTCTATTACCACATTCCGCCCAAGGTCTGGGCTTGGCGCGCGGGGCGGGTGCGTTTTTTGCGGGAACATGTGCGCCGGGTATTTTGCATTCTGCCCTTTGAAGCGGATTTTTACCGCGAGCAGGGTATGGAGCCGGGGCAGGCCGTATTTCTTGGCAATCCGCTGGTGGATTTGGTGAACCCGGCAGCCTTGGCTGCCATCACGCCCAAAAGCGGGCGCATCGGTCTCATGCCGGGCAGCCGCCAGGCCGAGGTGAGCGCCCTGATGCCCGTATTCGGAGACACAGCCCGGCTGTTGCGCGCCGGGCGGCCGGATTTGGAATTTTGCTGCCTGCGCGCGCCCAACATGGATGAGGGCGCGTTGCGCGCCCTGTGGCCGGAGGATATTCCACTGAGCATGATCGAACCCGGTGAGCGTTATGCGGGCATGCGATCCTGCACCCTCTTGCTGGCCGCTTCCGGAACGGCCACCCTGGAAGCCGCCCTGGCCGGAACGCCGACGATCATTGCCTACCGCGTGTCGCGCCTGACGTATGTTCTGGCGAAGCAGGCGATCCGCGTGCCCTTCATCGGTCTGCCGAATCTGATCCTGGGTGAAGAGATTTTTCCCGAGTGCATTCAGGATCGGGCTGAACCCGGACATCTTGCGGCCCTGGCCGGGTCCTGGCTGGACGATCCGGACAGGCCGGCTGCCGTGCGCGCCGGTCTCGACAGGCTGCGGGAATTGTGCGGCCCGCCCGGCTCCGTGGAACGGGTGGCCGGCGCTCTGCTGGATGATCTGGATGCAGCGCGCCTTGAGCAGTCATCGTGAACATTCTTTGGAGCGGCTTGCAGGGCAGTCGTCGTGCGGGCTTGGAATGTTCGTGCGCGTGTCCGGGTGATCCGGCGCGCCGATCAGGGTTTTGAGCTTGTCCGCCCGCCGCGCGGCCTTGACCGCGCGTTCGAGCTTCAGGGCCGAGGATTGGTCCGGCCGGGGCATGCTGGCGATCAGGCGGAGCGGCTTCCGGCCCCTGGTGTACTTGGCTCCGCCGGCGCGGCGGCCGGCGTGCTGGGCCAGGCGGCGCTTGAGATCGGTCGTGATGCCGCAGTACAGGCTGCCGTCCGCGCATTCGATCAGATACACATGCCACATGCCGCTTCCCTCCGGGGATGTCTCGGTTTGCGCAGTGCGGGGAGCGCTTCAGGCTCCCAGGCGCATGTTCCCGGCAAAGCGCTCCAGAAAATCCGGATCGGCGGTCACATCCACAATGTCCCAGGCCGCGCACCGGCGCGCCAGGGGCGCGCGCAAATCCGGCCGGTTCAGCAGCAGCGCGGCTCCGGCCAGGGAAGCATTGCCCACGGCTTTCGTTCCGGCGAGTGCGCCCGGCGGCAGAAAGCCGAGCCGGTCCAGCATGTCCGGCGGCGCGTGTTCGCCAAGGCTCCCGGCCAGGAGCACCCCGCCCAGATCCGCGCCCCGGATTCCGGCCCGTTTGAGCAGGCTGTCCACAACCAGGACGAAGGCCGCCCGCACCTTGAGCACGGCCTCCACATCCGCCGCGTCCAGAAACAGCCCGCCGGGCAGCGGCAGACGCCAGCCCGTGTCCGTGCGTTCCACGGTTTTTGCCAGCCTCCGGGTGAGAGGCGGCAACAGATCCGGAGATGCCGGACAGCCTTCGGCCGTCAGCAGGCCCGAACGGCGCAGGGTGTCAAGGAGAGCGAGCGCGCCGACGCCGGTCAGAAAGCGGGGCGCGCCGCCGTCCGACACACGCGGCGTCAGGCCTGTGGGGCCGAGCGCGAAAGCCGTGACGCCGCCCGGTCCGGCCGCTCCGCCGCAGGCCAGCCCCATACCCTCCAGGGCCGGTCCGAGCGGCGCGCTGGCCGCCAGGGCCGTGTCCGGGTCCAGGGCCAGCACGCATTCGCCGTTGGTGCCCAGATCCGCCAGCAAAAAAGGAAAGGGAACCGGGCGTTCGTGCAAGGCCCAGCCCATGCCGGCCGCAATATCACCGCCGATAAAGGGCGCGGGCTGCGGCGGCAGCCAGACGGGCGGAAGATCCGGCAGCCGGATTGCGGCGCTGCCTTCCAGGGGACGCCGGTAGGGCGCGGCCAAGAGGCCGTCCACGGGCAAATCCATAAAAATGGCGGTCATGGCCGTGTTCGCCGCCAGGCAGATCTCTTCCAGCCCGGCGGGGGCGGTCACGGCCACGATGCGGCGCAGCAGGTTTTGCGCCATATCGCTCAGACGGCGGCGGCCATGCGGCGAGGCGGCCGCGGCCAGCCGTGAGATGATGTCGGCCCCGGCTCCGGCCTGGGGGTTGATCGCCTGCCCCCCGGCCGCGATCTGGCCGTCCGCGTCGAGGCCCAGCCAGTGGATCGTGCTGGTGCCCAAATCGACCGCCAGCCGCCGGATCAGGCCGACGTCCTCCGATCGCGCAGCGGGAGTGGGGGAGGGGGCAATTTCCGGCAGAATCAGCGCAAAACCTTCGGCTTCCGCCGCCGTGCGGCGGCAGGCCAAGCGCCAGCCCTCATCTGTGGCCGCGCCGAGCACTTCATGCTCTATGTCCAGCGGCGGGGGGAGGGGACCGGAGCCGGAAAAACGCACCCGGCAGGCTCCGCAACGCCCGAGGCCGTTACAGAGCGGCACGGCCGGGGCATTGCCGTACAGCCACAAGGCCCGAGCCAAGTTTTCCCCCCTCGGCGCATCGGCCGGAATCGGGCTGGCGTTGTTTGCATCCGTTTGCAGGCGCACTCCGCGATCCGTGCGATCCGTCTCATGCTCCCGCGCCTGCGCCCGGCGATGGCGATGGCGGGGGTGGGGGTGAGGGAGGGGGGAGAGACGGCGCGAGCAGGTTGTTGGCTTCCCGTATCGCCTGCAGGGAAAAAGCCACCAGCACCGGCCCTACCACCAGCCCTACCGGGCCGAAGGTTGACAGGCCGCACAGGATGGCCAGCACCAGGACAAAGAGCGGCGCGTTGATGCCGCGCTGGAGAAACAGCGGCCGCAGAACGTTGTCCACCCCGGCCACGGCCACGGCGCCCCAGATTGCCAGGCCGACGGCTGCGGCTATGGAGCCGGAAAACCACAGCGCGATGCACAGCGGCACCCAGACGATGGCTGTGCCGATCACGGGGATCGGCGCCACGCATGTGGCCAGAAGCCCCCAGAACGCGGGCTGGGCCACGCCTGCCACATGAAAGCCGATGCCGCACAGTATGCCCTGGGCCAGGGGCACGAGCACAATGCCCATGATCACGCCGCGCAACGCGGCGCGGATGGCCTGGATAAAGCGATTGAGCATGTCGTCGGGCAGGCGGGTGAGCGCCAGGGCCATAGTCCGGAAATGCGCCGCATAGGCTACGCCGAGCGCGCTGAATGTCACGAACAGAAACAGGGTCCAGAGCACGGTCATGGTGCCGCCGAGAAAGCCGAAACCGCCCGAAACCAGAGTGCGCACGCCTTCGCCCAAGGTCTGTTCGATGTTGTTGCCGAGATCCCGCAGCCATGAGTCCAGGCCGGGAATGAAAGACAGGCTTTCTCCCAGTTTGTCCAGACTGTCCAGCCAGGTCTGGGGCAGTTGAAAATGCGCGGTTTTCAGCCGCTGCAGCATATTGTAGCCGGCCCTGGCCTGGGGTGTGACCAGAACGATCAACAGCGACACAGGCACGATGATCATGCCGATCAGGCTGACCACATAAACGACCACGGCCCTGAGATCCGGCCAGCGCATCACCAGGCGGGCATAGGCGGGGTAACTGAAACAGGCGAAGCAGCCGGCGATGAACAGCGTGGCCGGATAGGGAAACAGGAGCAACACCCAGGCGAGCGCGGCCAGGGCATAAAAAATTCGGCTCATGGCGTCTCCGGGCAAAAGACCCTCGTCCAGAGCAGGGGGCTTTTGGCGTATCCGCTATCCGGGGTCAGCGCGCGGGCGGCGCGGCCGGCGGCTCGGCCAGGGGCGCGACTGCCGGCGCGACCGAGGGTGCAACCGGGGGCGCAACCGATGGAGCGGCCGGTTGCGCGGGGTCGGCAGGCTCGACCGGCGCGGGCATTTCCTCCAGCTTGATATCCAGGATGGTGGATTCCTGGGCGACCTTGGTGCTGGTGACAAGGTTGTACGACAGGCAGGTGGCGATGAACAAAACGGCCATGAACGTGGTCAATTTGGTCAGTATGCCGCCGGCGCCGCTGCTGCCGAATACCGAACCCGAGCCGCCTCCGAAAATGACCCCCATGCCTTCCTTGCCGGCCTGGAGCAGGACCAGAATCACCAGTGTGACGCACACAACGACATGCAGGGTCAGAATCAGATTTTGCACAATGCGCTCCTTAAACGGACCGGAGGATCGCCGCGAAACTTTCGGCTTGCAAGGAAGCTCCACCTACCAGAAGTCCTCCCACATTGTCAAGGGCGAGAATGGTGGATGCGTTGTCGGGCTTGACGCTGCCGCCGTATAGGATGGGCGTTGCCCGGCCTGCCTGGCCGCGCAGGGCGGAAAGGATATGCCGCACGGCCGCGTGCGCCGCGATGATGTCGTCGGGGGTCGCGGTTTTGCCCGTGCCGATGGCCCAGACCGGCTCATAGGCCACGGCCAGTCTGCCCAGATCCGTTTCGGACACATCGCGCAGGCCCGCTTCCGTTTGCCGGGTCAGGACATCGACCAGCCGTCCGGCCTCACGTTCTTCCAGGGTTTCGCCGATGCACAGCATGGTCCGCAGCCCCGAGGACAGGGCAAAGGCCGTCTTGCGGCCGACAAATTCCGGATTTTCTCCGAGGCCGTGACGGCGTTCGGAGTGGCCGGTCAGCACCCAGGAGCAGCCGGAGTCCTGCAGCATGCCGGGTGAAATTTCTCCGGTAAAGGCTCCTTCGGCCGCCGGATACACGTCCTGGCCGCCCAGCGCGGCGGGCATGGTCAGTCCGGCCGCCGTGGCGGCCAGAGCCGTGAACGGGGCGAAAATCACCACTTCGCAAGCCGGCGCGGGCGCGAGGCGGGAGAGTTCGGCTGCCGTGGCGCGGGCTTCGGCCGATGTTTTATACATTTTCCAGTTGGCGGCAACGATCAGCATGGGCAACTCCTTGGCATAGATGAGCGCGTCCTCGCCCGTATCCGGGTAATAGCCGGGCCTGATTCCCGCCTGCCGGTAGCCGTGGGCGGCATACAGGGCGATGGCCGCCGCGTTGTTCGGACGGACCTCCAGCACGCTTCTGACTATGCCCATTTTGCCGGCTTCGCGCAAGACAAGACCGAGCAGGCGGCGGGCCAGTCCCTGCCGGCGATGTTCCGGGCTGACCGCGATATTGAGAATTTCCAGTTCCCCGGCCGTGTGATAGACTGAGGCGTAAGCGACCAGAACGCCGTCCTGTTTGAGCGCGAACGCGGCAAACGCCTTCTGCCCGAGCGCTGTGAGCAATTGTTCCTTGTTCCAGGGAAGGTGAAAGCAGCGCCGCTCAAGCTGGGCCACGGCGGCGGCTTCCTCCGGGCCGATCTTGGAAAAAATGTAATTATCGCGTACTGTTGGAGAAGCCATGCCGCCGTATCCGTATCGTTTGCCCCCGGTGAAAGAAGGCGAGCTGGTGGAATTGACCGATAGCGCGGATCGTCCCCTGCTGGTGGTGCCGCGCGCGCATATCCGGCGGTTCGGACTGGGCCGCCGGGTGGTTCTGGTGGCCCTGCGCGATGCCGGGGGCAAGATCTATGTGCAGCAGCGCGGCCATGATCGCGACCTTCTGCCGGGCTTCTGGGATCTGTCGGCCACCGGCCATGTGCATGCCGGCGAAGCGCGGGAGGACGCGGCCTGGCGGGAGCTGGAAGAAGAAATCGGCATCCGGCGCGTGCGCCTGGTCCGTCTGGCCGAGTATGCCCAGGACGCGGCCGGCGCTTCGTTCAGCACCCTGTATCTGGCCGGTCCGGCCTTTGAACCGCCCGTGCCCAATCCGGCCGAAGTCAGCGGCGGGATATTTCTGGACGAAGACGAACTGCGAGCCTTGGCCGCCTGCGATCCGGACTGCGTAACCCCCGGCCTGCGGTGGGCTTTGGGCACAGGCCTGCTGTTCCGGTAGCACAATGCGCGCCGCCCCGGAATGTTATTCCTGTTGCGGACCGGGAGCCGTATCCGGATTGTAGGCCGTGGCGCCGTCTTTATGCAGTCTGGCCTGGGGCAGCAGGCTGCGCACCCGGTGGCGCAGGTACAGGGCTTCCAGAAATTGCACGAGTTCGTCCGTGGCCATGCGGATGAAACTGCGCATGGCCTGGGGGATGGGACGCGGATCGAGTCCGCCCAGGCACAGGGCTGCCGTGGTGGCTCTGTTGACCGCAACGGGCAGGCAGACCACGGAGCGAAAATCCGGCACGCCTTTGACTTTGCCGTACAAGGCGGCCGCCGGAGTGTTGTTCAGGCCCTCGGTATGTACGGGCACGTCGTTGCGGAATACCCAGCCGGCCACGCCCCCGGCGATGGGCAGTTGCGGGGAAGCGCCGTCGGTAAGCAAAAGGGGCGCGCTTTCCGCTTCGATGGTGTAGGTTTCGCTGTTGTCGGGCCGGGCGGCGAAGGCCACATGGTCAAAACGGGTGGCCTCGGCCACCAGCGCGAGAAAAGCCGGAAGATAGGTCTTCCATTGCGCATGCTGCGCCCGCAGTTCCTGAATGCGCTCCAGCCGGGTAAAGTAGCGGCGCACTGCTTCAATGTCCACGGCTGCCGGAGCCGGCAGGGTGAACAGGGCGCTGAGAGCGATCAGACCCTCCATGTGATCTTCTGTGAAGGCGCGGGGCTGGACGGCGGTGTCCACACACAGCGCGCCGCCGTTGTCCAGGGGGCAGCCCATGAAGGCCGTGATGCGGCCTTCCTCGGGCGATTCATAATAGCCGAGGTGGCTGTTGCGCTGGTCGAAATTGTTGACGATCAAGGGCTGCCGGTTGCGCAGAATCCAGCCGACCAGCCCCTTGCCCGGTTCGACCGGGGAGCCGGTTTTGACGGTATTGTCGGGACAATCCGCAGCCAGCGCGGTAAAGCGTCCCGTTTCGTCCGGCATGAAGAGGACAGCCGCGTGCGCGCCGAAAACCCGGCGTATCGCGTCCAGCAGCGCGGGATAGGATGGATGGATGATGTGCATGACACAACCTTGGGGGTAAGGTACACGCGGCGCACCGGGCAGTCAATTGCCGCCCGCGCCGCCGGCGCATTTTTCTTGCGCGCTTCGTGTCCCGGCATTGCATAAGCTCGCTGATTGGCGTAATTTGTATTTCCATTCATAGCGATGCGATCGGCCACTTTTTTCAAGGAGAGAAGAGCATGAGCATCATCAAGGCGAGCAAAGTCGGCGCTGCCATCAGTCTTTTGTGCCTGGGCATCCTTGTCGTTTGCGCGGTTCTGGTCATTTCCGGAATCTCCGGCATGGAAAAGGCCGCCCAGAAGCGCTTTGATTCCACCCTTCTCGCCCAGGAGGTCCGGGCCACATCTTCGGGGCTTACGGCCAACGCCAGGGCCTATGTCAGCACCGCGGACAAGGTGTACGAGAATGCTTACTGGGATCTTGTCAAGATCCGCTCCGGAGAAATGAGCAGGCCGGCGGATGCGGCGGTCTCTCCCTCCGTCACAATTCCCATGGGTACGCTCTTGATCAATGCCGGCTTCACCAGGGAAGAACTGGCCCTTCTGGAAGAATCCGTGAAAATTTCCAGCGATCTGGTCCTGCTGGAAGATGAGGCCATGAACGCGGTAAAAGGGCTGTTTCAGGACAGCGCCGGAAAGTACACCGTAAAAAAGGACCCGGACCCGGAACTGGCCCGGCGTCTGATGTTCGGCCAGGATTATGACGCGACCGTGCGCCGCATCATGGAACCCAGCCATAAATTCGACTCCCTGGTCACCCGGCGGCTCAACGCGGAGAGCGCGGCGGAGAAGCGTTCGCTGGATCAGGCCATCACGGCCCTGTGCGTGGCCGTGGCGATAATGGCCGTCTTGCTGCTGGCCGGCATATCCATGTTGCTGCGCAAGGTCATGGCCCCCATCCGCGCCAGCACCGCGTATGCCCAGGCAGTGGCCGAAGGGAACCTGGATGCGCCCAGCCCGCGTTTCGATGCCGCGGCGAACAACGAAATCGGCACGCTGATTGTCTCCATGAAAAAGATGGTCACCAATCTCAAAGAACGCATCCTCCATGCCGAAGAAATGACCACGATGGCTGAAGATCACGGCCGCAAGGCGGACGCGGCCATGGAAGAAGCCCTGGAGGCGAAGAACCGGGCTGAAAGCGGTCAGCGGACCCTTGTGGCCATCGCCGGAACGGTTGACGAAGTGGCCCGCCGCCTGTTCAGCGCCACGGAAAGCCTGGCTGCCCAGGTCGAAGATTCGGAGCGTAGCGCCGAGCAGCAGCAGGCAGGCGTTTCTTCTTCGCTGACCGCCATGGAACAAATGAACGACGCCGTGCTGGAAATAGCCAGAACGACAAACGTGGCCGCGCAGGAGGCGGATAAAACCAGGACCATAGCGGCCAGCGGCGAATCCGTCATGCGCCAGTCCGTGGATTCGATAAACACCGTGCAGCAGGACACGCGGGAGCTGAAAGAGCGCATGAATGAGCTTGGCAAGCAGGCGGAAGCCATCGGCGCGGTCATGGTGGTGATTTCCGATATCGCCGATCAAACCAACCTGCTGGCCCTGAACGCGGCCATAGAAGCCGCCAGGGCCGGAGAGGCCGGGCGCGGCTTTGCCGTGGTCGCGGACGAAGTGCGCAAGCTGGCTGAAAAGACCATGGGAGCGACCACAGAAGTGGGGCAGGCCATCAAGAGCATCCAGAACGGCGCGCGCTCAAGCATCGCCACCGTGGAACACACCACCGGCGGGCTGGACCAGGCCACGGAACTGGTGGGCAAGTCCGGAAATGCGCTCATGGACATTGTCCGGGGCATAGAGCAGACCGCCTCCCAGATAAGCGGCATCGCCGCCGCCGCCGAGCAGCAATCCTCCACCAGCGACCATATCATTCAAACCCTGAAAGATATAAACCAGAAGGCCGAGCACACCACCGGCGCCATGCTCCACGCCACGCGGGCGATCAGCGAACTCATCGCCCTGTCGCGGGATCTCCAGAACAATGTGGAGAAACTGCGCGTTCTTCAATAAAAAGCGGATTGGCTTGGCGATGCCCCGCCCGCGCTGGCGCAAGCACATTGCGCCGGCGCCGGGCGGGTGCTCTTTTATGCGTCTCTCAGTCGTCCCAGAAGAGGCGGACGACGGCCGGGTCCGGGTCTTTGCCCTTCCAGGCGCCGAGGATGAAGGCCAAAAAGCCGATCACAAGCGTGGGCACAATGGCGTGGATGCCTCCCAGGGGCGGTTTGACCAGCGAAATATAGAAAAAACAGCCCACTCCGGCCAAGACCGAGCATACGGCGCCGGTCGCATTGGCCTTGCGCCAGTACAGGCCGAGCAGGATGGGCCAGAGAAAGGCGGCTTCCAGGCCGCCGAAGGCGAACAGATTGATCCAGACCAGCAAATCCGGCGGCTGGATGGCGGCGATGAACACGAGAGAACCGATGCAGGCTGTCGTCACAAGGCTCAAAACGCGGATGCGCCGGGGCGGCGCGGCGTTGATGTCGCCCTTGAGCGCGTAGTGGACGTAAATGTCTTTGATCAGGGTGACGCAGGCGAGCAGCAGCATGGAATCCACGGTGGACATGATTGCGGCGAGCGGCCCGGCGATGAAGATGCCCGCCCAGAACGGCGGCAGCAGTGAAACGGTCAGGGTGGGCATGATGAGATCGCCGGCGGGCAGTTCCGGCAGCGTGGCCCGGCCGAGCACGGCGGCCAGATGCATGCACAGGAGCAGAAAGCCGATGACGAACGTGCCCACGATCATGGCGTTGTGCATGGAGCGCGCATCACGGTAGCCGATGCAGCGTTGCGCGGTCTGGGGCAGGCCGAGCACGCCGAGTCCCACCAGAATCCAGAAAGACAGGATAAAGGGCTGCGGCACCTTGTCGGCCGGGCCGGTAGGCGTGATGAGGCCCGGATCGATGGCCGCGATGGCGCGGATGCAGTTTTCCACGCCGCCGCCCGCCCAGATGACGGCTGCGAGCACAATCACGGAGGCCAGCATCATGACGACGCCCTGGATGGTGTCGGTCAGAGCCACGGCCCGGAAGCCGCCCACCGTGGTGTACAGGATGACGGTCAGGCCGAAAATGACAAGCCCCACAATGTAGGGATAGCCGGTCATGGCCTGGAACAGGCGCGCCCCGCCGATGAACTGGGCCAGCATGGAGGCCATGAAAAATACGACCAGGGCCAGGGAGGTGAGCAAAACCAGCAGGTCGCTGCCGTAGCGGGCGCGCAGAAAGTCGGTGATGCCCACTCCGCCCGTGCGCCGGGCGATGATGGCGAAACGCTTGCCGAGCACGCCCAGGGTCAGGAAGGTGGTCGGCACCTGGATCATGGCGAGGAGCACCCAACTCAGGCCGAGCGTGTAGGCGATGCCCGGTCCGCCGATGAAGCTGCTGGCGCTGGTGTAGGTGGCCACGATGGACATGGCGAGAACAAAGCCGCCCATGCTCCGGCCGCCGATGAAGTATTCTTCGAGAAAGTTGCCGGACGCGGAAGCGGTCCGCCGCCGCGCCCACAGGGCCACGCCGAGCGTCAGGATGATATAGCCGATGAGGGGGATGAACATATACAGGCGGTCGGACATGGAAGCTCACAGTCTGTTGGAGGAATCAGCGTCAGGCGCGGCCTTGGGGTCCGCGCCCTGATACGCGTCCAGGGGCATGTCGCGGAAAAACAGGCGGACAACCAGCCACAGCGTGAACGCTATGAGGGGGTAGCCGACAATGCAGCTGTAAAAAAACCAGGCCGGAAAACCCCAGACATAGCTGTACTCGCCGGGGTCGCCGCTGCCCAGGCCATAGGCGCAGGCATACCACCAGACAAAGTAGCCGAGGTACAGGCCGAGGGTGATCAGCGCTTCTTTGTTCGCCTGGGCAAAACGGCCGGTCCGGGCCGGGGTGTCGGCCTGGCGCGCCGGGTGCATGGGGTGCGTCTTGTGCGTCTTGTGTGTCATGGGGGGGCGTTCTCCTCCGGCCTCCCTAACGCAAATCCTTGCCTTAGGCAAACAGTTTGAGGCGCTGCCGATGCGTAATTTGAAGTGACAAATGTTGCGGCCGCCTGTAGAATCCTCCGGCTGGATTGCCTGCCGGCAGTGTAGTGTCCGGCGAGCGATCGCGGGCGGGAAATGCCCGCTGTGTCCCGCTCCAAGTATATATTATCCTAGGAGTCCTGTGCCATGTTCAATTCGCTTCTGCCCAAGGGGGCGCCGTTTTTTGAACTCCTGCTCCAGCAGAACCAGGCTTTGTGCGCGGCGGCCGGGGAGCTTGTGGAATTTTTTGATCACCTGGAAAGCATGGACAAGCCCTACGAAAAAATCTCCGTGCTGGAAAACGAGGCGGATCAGGTCTACATGACCATCACCAAGCACCTCTCCCAGAGTTTTCTCACCCCCATCGATCGCGAGGACATCCTGCACATCAGCAAGGGGCAGGAAGAAGTCATCGACCTGATCAACAACCTGGCCGACCGGCTGTACGCCCTGGGCTTCAGGCAGGTGCGTTTCCCCATGCTGCGGCTGGCGCAGACCGTGCATAAAATGATCCTGCTGACCCGGTCCATGCTGGCCGGCCTGGCCGAAAAACGCGACAGCCACAATACCAGGGACTTTCGCGCCCTGCGCAACGAGTGCGAAACGCTGTTCAGCACCGGCCTTGCGGAACTGTATGATGTGAAGGAATCCACGCCCGAAGCGGTGCTTGAGGTGATCAAATGGAGCCGGGCTTACGACCGGATGGAAAAGCTCATCCGTGAGGTCGTGGATTTGGTTGAGGCGATTGAAGAAGCGGTTTTGAAAAATGTTTGAAGTGCCTCTTTTGCTGACCGTGATCGTCATCACGGCCCTGATTTTCGATTTTACCAATGGCGCGCACGATTGCGCCAATGCCATCGCCACCGTGGTTTCGACCAAGGTGCTCACGCCGCGCGTGGCTGTTGGCATGGCCGCCGTCCTGAACCTGGTCGGCGCGCTGTTGGGTACGGAAGTGGCGCAAACGCTGGGCGGCGGCATCGTGCGTCCCGAGGTCGTCTCCGGCAGCCACATTCTGGTGCTGGCCGCCTTGATCGGGGCCATCACCTGGAACTGCCTGACCTGGTATTGCGGCATTCCCTCGTCTTCGTCGCATGCCCTGATCGGCGGATTGATGGGCGCGGCCCTGGCCAGTGTGGGGCCGGAAGCTCTGAACGGAATGTCCATCGTCCACAAGGTGGTGCTGCCCCTGCTGGCTTCTCCCCTGGCGGGCTTTGCCGTGGGGCTTGTGCTGATGAGCCTGATCTGCATCGTATTTTCACGGAGCAACCGGCAGTTCGTCAACCGCATCTTTGAAAAGGCCCAGATGGTTTCGGCGGGCTTCATGGCTTTGAGCCACGGATTCAACGACGCGCAAAAAACCATGGGGGTCATCACCTTGGCTTTGCTCATTTTCGGCCAAATAGACGCCGTGGCCGTGCCGCTGTGGGTCAAGCTGGCCTGCGCCCTGGCTATGGCCGCCGGCACGGCCATGGGCGGCTGGAGAATCGTCAGGACCATGGGACACAAAATCTGCAAATTGGAGCCGGTGCACGGCTTTGCGGCCGAAACCTCGGCGGCCGCCGTCATCAGCGCCGCATCCCTGATCGGCGCGCCGATCAGCACCACGCACACCATCACGGCCTGCATTTTCGGGGTCGGCTCTACCCGGCGTCTGTCCGCCGTGCAGTGGGGCGTGGCCGGCAACCTGATCATTGCCTGGCTGGTGACCATTCCGGCTTCCGCCGTCGTGAGCGCCGTCAGCTTTTTGGTGCTGGAAGGCCTGCTCGGTTCGGGGTAGGGCGCGTGTGCGCAGCGCCGCCGCGCGACGTTGACCACCATCTTGGTGCAGAAGTCGATTCTGAAAAACACCCGGAGTTGAACGAGCGAACGGAACACGGGAGCGGCCGGGCCGCTTCTCGCTTCATCGCGCTATGGAATCCAGAAGGGTGCGGGTAAGGGTGAGCGCCCGTTCCCAGCTTTGCCGGCTGTAGCCCGCGTTTTCCATTTCCAGTTGCAGGTAGCCGGAAAAGGGGCGCAACAGGGGGGGAACGCTCAACCAGAGAGGCTGCCCGCATGTCTGGCCGCGCCTTGGGCCGGGGGTGCGGGCGGCTTCGCGTCCGGCTGCCGCCAGACGGCGGATCAGGGTGCTGGCGCAGCGGGCCAAAAGGGCCAGGGTTTGCGGATTGTCCCGCCGCAAGGCTTCCACGGCTTGGGGCAGGCGGTGCTGCGGCCCCCCGAAGAGAGCCAGAAAAGCCTCCCGCCACAGCGCGCCGCGCAGATCCCGGGGCCGGGGCGCTTTGCTGTCGGCCTGATGCAGCGTGAACAGCCCCCGGTCATCGCGGGCGGTGCGGAGCAGGCGCAGGCCGGGCGTATGCAGCCTGTCCGCCTTGCCGTGCAGCGCGGCCTGGATGAGCGCGGCGATGCGGCCGGGAATGAAGGCCGCGTGGCAGGGGGGCGTGCCGTCGGCCGTCAGACGGGTACACCGCCAGCAGCCGGCGCAGCTCGGTTCCGCGCGCAGGACCAGGTGCCCCGGCGGGGAGGGCGCCGTCTCCCAGGGATTGACCGGCCCCATGGACAGGCACAGGGTCGGCGCCTGCATCCAGGCTCCTACATGCATGGGGCCGGTGTCGGGCGTGACCAGCAGATCGAGCTGCCTGATGAAGTCGGCAAATTTTTCCAGGCTGAAGACGCCGGCCAGATTGGAGCGCGGGATGCCCGCCCGCCGCGCCGCTTCCGTGGCCAGGGGGCGGTCTTCCGGGCCGCCCAGAAAGACCGGATTGTGATCGCGCCGGATCAACTGGCGGGCCAGTTCAGCCCAGAAGATCGCATCGGGGCGTTTGGCTTCTTCGCTGGCGCCGACAAACAAGCCCAGCCGCCCCTGCGCGCCCGGAACGCGCGGTCTGGGCCAGAGCGTGTGCGGCAGGCAGGCGGCGGGCACGGCGTCCAGCGCGGCCAAATCCGCCCAGTGCAGGCGGTTGTGCCGGTTGTTGTGCACGATGGAGGCGCGGTACAACTGCCAGTCGCCCCGGATGTGCGCACCCTCCGCATCGCCGAAGGCGCCAAAGCGCAGTTCTGTCTCCAGCGCGCCGGCCAATTGCAGAGCTTCCGGCCGATGGCTGAGATTGATCACCCGGTAAAAGCGCGTTGCGCGAAGCCGCGGCGCCGTTTCCGGGGCAAAAAACACCACCTGCGGGGCAAAGGGCATCAGCGCCTGGAAAAAACGCGGCTCGGCCACGACCCAGACCGGCCGCTCCGGCTCTATGGTGCGCAGCCAGGCCATGAGGGGGAAGCTCATGACAAGATCCCCCATGCGCTGCATTTGGATGATCAGGGTCGGGTCCGGCATCTGCTTCTTCAATACCGCCATTGTCTATCTATCTTATGATGGGCGGACAGCCCGCATCGCTTCCTTCTCGCACAAGATGCGAATTTTCTCCAGCGCGATCCCCCAAGCGCCGCGCCGCCGCTTGAGCCGTGAAATTCATCCTGTTATTTCACTATGTTTAGATAAAGTCTAGAGCGGAAAAAGCTGCCGGGACCTTGGCGCTGCGGCCTGCGGCGTGCGGCAAGAAATGTCCGCGAATCGAATGTCTTTCTTATAACATATTGAAACAAATAATTATTTATTGTTTGGCACCAGCTTTGCTAGGTGGGAGTCGCAACAACCCCAAGGAGGTTCTCCCATGTCTCTGGTTATCAATCACAACATGATGGCGATGAATGCCACGCGCAACTTGAATGATGCGTACGGCCGCCTGGCTACCTCGGTACGGCGTCTTTCTTCCGGGCTGCGGGTCGGCGTTGCCGCCGACGATGCCGCCGGCCTGGCCATTCGTGAACTGATGCGGGCGGATATCGCCACGATGAAGCAGGGCATCCGCAACGCCGCCGACGCGATCTCCATGATCCAGGTAGCGGACGGCGCCCTGGCGGTCATCGACGAAAAGCTGATCCGCATGAAGGAACTGGCGGAACAGGCTGCCACGGGCACATACAACTCCACGCAACGCCTGATGATCGAATCCGAATATCAGGCCATGGCGTCGGAAATCACCCGTATCGCCAACGCCACAACGTTCAACGGCGTCAAGCTGCTCGACGGCACGCTGTCCGGCACGCACGACGGCACCCAGCTTGAAGCGAAGGGTCAGCTCAAGATCCACTTCGGCGTGGGCAACCATTCGGCCGAAGACTATTATTTCATTTCCATCGGTTCGGCCACGGCTTCTTCGCTCGGCGTCGGCAATTTCTCCGCCCTGGACGAGGGATATACCATCTCAACCCAGGATGCCGCCCAGAAATCCCTTGACGCGTTGAACGAAGCCATCATTTCCAAGGACAAGATCCGCGCCGCCCTGGGCGCTCTCCAGAACCGCCTGGAAAACACCATCAGCAACCTGCAGACAACGGCTGAAAACCTGCAGGCCGCCGAGTCGCGTATTTCCGACGTGGATGTGGCCACGGAAATGACCGAATTCGTGCGCAACCAGATTCTTACCCAGGCCGCCGTGGCCATGTTGTCGCAGGCCAACTCGCTGCCGCAACTGGCCATGCAGCTTATCGGCGGATAACGGCCAGTTGCAGGCCGGGGGTGAGCGGCGCCAGAGACAAGCCGCCGGGGCGGGGTGCCGCCCCGGCGGGGAGTTGGGAGCCGCGATGCGCGCGAACGCGGCGATGTCGCCGCTGGCTCGGGGGAAGGCTTATGATGTCGGATGGATCGCGTACGGCGGACAAGCTGATGTGTGCGCATGCGGAAGCGGCGACGCCGTCCGCCGTCATGCGGACGCCGCATCGATGCGGCTACGGCTGCGCGGCTTCGTGTTCCGGCTCTGCCGCCGTCAGCGCCATGAGCGCCTTGCGGGCCGCCTCGTGTTCGGCGTGGCGCATGCTGGAAGCCTGCCCCGTCCAGGTTCGGCCGTCCGGCACGCACACCGTGACGGTGAACATTTTGTCGTGCTCCGGTCCCTCGCTGTCCGTCAGCACATATACCGGCAGGGCGCGCAGCAGGCGTTGCGTGGCTTCCTGCAAACGGCTCTTGAAATCTTTTGTGCTTGCCGGTTCGACAGCATCCGGCCAATGCCCGGCGAACAGGCGATTCACGACCGCCTGGACCGTTGCGAAATCCGCATCCAGAAAGATGCCGCCGAGTACGGCTTCCATGGCATCCGCCAGCAGCGCGTCGCGCTGACGTCCTCCCTGCTGTTCTTCTCCCCTTCCCAGGCGTAGCGCCGCGTCGAGTCCGCATTGCCGGGCCAGGCGGGCCAGAATGCGCGTATTGACCATTTGCGAGCGCAAGCGGGTCAGGTTGCCTTCCCGTTCATCCGGAAACAGTGTGTACAGCGCGGCGGAAACGCACAATTCCAGAACGGCGTCGCCCAGAAATTCCATGCGCTCGTTGTGTTCGTAAAGGCCGCGCTCGTTGGCCCAGGAACTGTGGGACAGGGCGCGATCAAGCAGGGCCGCGTCGTGGAACGTGTAGCCCAGCGCCTGCTGCAGACTGGTTTCACTCATGTGCGATCATCCTTCATGCTTCGCGCTTTTCGCGCCGCGCCTGTGTAGCACATGAATCTTCTCCCCGCAACGTGCGGCTGCCGTTTTGCGGTTGCCGTTTGCGAGGCAAGCGGGCATACTGTCGCGCATATTCCGCTCCGGGAGATAGTTCAGTGAGCCTTACCCGCAATGCCTCAATCCGCAATGTGGCCATCATCGCCCATGTCGACCACGGCAAGACCACGCTGGTGGACGCCTTGTTCCGGCAGAGCGGCGTGTTCCGCGAAGATCAGCGGGTGGACGAGCGGATCATGGACCGCCTGGATTTGGAGCGCGAACGCGGCATCACCATCGCGGCCAAGAATTGCGCCGTGTCGTGGAACGGCGTCAAGATCAACATCATCGACACGCCCGGCCATGCCGACTTCGGCGGCGAGGTCGAACGCTCGCTGTCCATGGCTACCGGCGCCATCCTGCTGGTGGACTGCTCGGAAGGGCCACTGCCCCAGACCCGTTTCGTGCTGCGCAAAGCGCTGGAGGCCGGTTTGCCGATCATCGTGGTGATCAACAAAATCGACCGTAAGGACGCCCGGCCCGAGGAAGTGATCAACGAAGTTTACGACCTGTTCATCGATCTGGACGCCACGGAGGCCCAGCTCGAATTTCCCGTGCTCTATGCCGTTGGCCGTGAAGGCGTGGCCAGGCGCGACCTGGAAGACGATTCGCGGGATCTTTCGCCCCTGCTGGAAACCATTGTCGCGGTGGCGGCCGCGCCGGAGCACGACGACGCGCAGCCCTTCCAGATGCTCGTGTCCGATCTCGATTACTCGGACTATGTGGGCCGCCTGGCTGTCGGGCGGATCATGCACGGCTCGGTCCAGGCCAGAGAACAGCTCGTGTGCATCGGCGAGGACGGTTTGCCCCGCAGCCTCAAGGTGACGCAGCTTCAGGTCTACGAAGGGCCGCGGCTGGTCGGCGTGGACTGTGCCGCGCCGGGCGACATTGTGGTGCTGGCCGGCGTGGAGGACGTGACCATCGGCGACACCATCTGCACCCGCGACAATCCCCGTGCCCTGCCCCGCATCCACGTGGATGAGCCTACAGTGTCCATGCGCTTTACCATCAACACCTCGCCCCTGGCCGGGCGCGAGGGCACGATTGTCCAGTCGCGCAAAATCCGGGAACGCCTGGTGCGCGAAACGCTGCGCAATGTGGCCGTTCACGTGGAAATCAACGAGGCCGCGGATTCCTGCCTGGTCAAGGGCCGGGGCGAGTTTCAACTGGCCATTTTGGTGGAAACCATGCGCCGCGAAGGTTTTGAACTGTGCGTGGGGCGGCCCGAAGTCATTGTCAGGAACGTGGACGGCGTGCCGCACGAGCCTGTTGAGCGGACGCATGTGGATTGCGACGAAATGTTCATGGGCGTGGTCACGGAAAAACTCGCCCTGCGCAGGGGGCGCATGCTGAGTTGCGTCAACAACGGCACGGGCCGCGTGCGCCTGGAATTTTCCGTGCCGTCGCGCGGCCTGATCGGCTACCGGGACGAATTTCTTACCGACACCAGGGGCAGCGGCATCATGAGTTCCATCCTGATCGGCTACGAACCGTGGCGCGGCGATTTTCCCACCCGCTTCACCGGCTCCATCGTCTCCGACCGCGCCGGATCGGCCGTGCCTTACGCCCTGTTCAATCTGGAGCCGCGCGGCGAGCTGTTCGTCGTGCCCGGCGATCTCGTCTACGAGGGCATGATCGTCGGCGAACACAACCGCGACAAGGACATTGACGTCAATCCCGCCAAGGAAAAAAAGCTCACCAACATGCGCGCCGCCGGGCACGACGAAAACGTCATCCTGACCCCGGTCCGGCCCATGACCCTGGAGCGCGCCCTGCATTTCGTGCGCGAGGACGAAATGGTCGAAGTCACGCCCTTGTCCATCCGCCTGCGCAAGACCGAACTGAGCGCCCAGCGGCGGTATCAGTTGGCCGGACTGAAAAAGAAATAGAGACTATTGCACAAAAATCCGTGGTCAAACGGATCCGTCTTCGTCCTTCCCGCTCTTTCCGTGCTTTTCGGTCTGCGATCTGGGATGGGCGCGGTCATAGACCCGCATCAGGCGATCCAGGGTCACATGGGTGTAGCGCTGGGTGGTGGAGAGACGGGCATGGCCGAGCAATTCCTGCACGCCGCGCAAATCCGCGCCGCCTTCAAGAAGATGCGTGGCGAACGAATGACGCAGGCTGTGCGGCGCAACATGGGGCAGGCCGGCGTTGGCGGCCAGTTCGTCCAGAATGCGGGCCGCCTGCCGCCGGTTGAGCCTTTGCCCGCGCGTTCCCACGAACAGGGCGGATTCCGCGCCCACGGCCAGTTCCTGCCGCACGGCCAGCCAATCGCCAAGAGCCAGCCGGGCCGTATCGCTGAGCGGCGCGAGCCGGGTCTTGTTGCCCTTGCCGAGCACGCGCACAACGCCGCTGCGCGGGTCGACATCATGCGCATTGAGGCCGAGAGCCTCGGAAATGCGCAGGCCGGCCCCGTACAGAAGTTCGGCCAGGGCCAGATCCCGTCGCCGGATGACTTCAGGCCGCGTGTTTGTATGTTCCGCCGCCGTGTCCAGCAGGCTGAACATCTGGTCCACGTTGAGCGCGGCCGGGTGGCGGACGCTCTGTTTGGGATTGCGCACCCCGGCCGTGGGGTCGGCTTCGACGGCGCGCAGGCGCAGGGCATGGCGGAAAAAGGCGCGCAGGGCGGACAGTTTGCGCGCCATGGAACTGTGCGCCAAACTTTCGCGGTGCAGAGATGCCACAAAACGCTGCACCTGCTTGCGGGTGATGGCGGCCGGTTTGTCCAGGCTCAGGCCGTCTTGCGCCAGCCAGGCTTCAAACTGGGCCAAATCCCGGTCGTAGGCGGCCACGGTGGCGGCGGCCATGCCTTTCTGCACTTCCAGCCAACTGAGAAAAGCCCGGACAGCCGGGGGAGCGCCGGACCCGGTCATTGCGCATTCCGGCTGGAAACTTCCGGCAGGGCATAGTACTGACCCGGCAGACGCCGGATGAGACCCTGCACCTCCAGGCGCACGACGAGAGCGCTGAGTTCCGGGGCGGACAGATCGAGCGCGTCATCCAGAAGATCGATGGAGACAGCCTGCCCGAAACGGGTCAGCACGGCCAAAAGGCGCGCTTCCGGGCTGTTCGGCGGAAAAGGAGAGGGCGTCTTCCGCCTGAAAACGGGCGCGGCCGGGGCGGGAATTTTTTTCCGTTCCGGAGCCGGTTCGCAGGCGGCCGGTTCCGGCGGCGGGTCGCTCACAATGTCCCGCAGCAGGGGAGAAAGTCCCAGAAGAATGTCATGAGCGGCAAAAACCGGCCGTGCTCCCTGACGAATAAGATCCTGGCAGCCCTGGGCCGTGGGCGCGCCGATCGATCCCGGCACGGCGAAGACCTGGCGGTTCTGTTCCAGGGCCAGGCGGGCCGTGATCAGGCTTCCGCTGCGCGGGGCGGCTTCCACCACCAGAACGCCGAGCGCGAGACCGCTGATGATCCGGTTGCGGATGGGAAAGTTGGCGGGGCGAGGCGGCGCGCCCGGCGGCAGTTCACTGAGCAAAAGGCCGTGGGTCGCAATCTGTTCGTACAGGGGCAGGGCTTCGGCCGGGTAGGGCACGTCCAGGCCGGTGCCGAGCACGGCGATGGTCCGGCCCGCGCGGGTCACGGATTCGCGATGGGCTGCCTGATCCACGCCGCGCGCGAGACCCGAGACAATGGTCACGCCCGCTTCGGCCAGGGCGCGGGCAAAGTAGGCCGAGGCGCGGACGCCTTCGGAGGAGCACTGCCGCTTGCCGACAACGGCCAGGCACGGGCCGCGCAAGAGGGCGGGATCGCCCCGGACATAGAGCACGATCGGAGCGTCCGGCAGTTCGCGCAAGAGCGGCGGGTAGAGGGGATCGGTCCAGAGGATGATGCGGCCGCGCAAGGTTCTGGCCGCTTCCCATTCCGGTTTGGCGTCGGCGCGCCAGGATTCGTCCCGAATGGCCGCGCTCCGCTTGCGGTTGACCGTGGCTTCGGGCCAGTCGTCGGGATGCTTGATCGCGGCGAGAGCCGAACCGAAGTGCCCGATCAGGCGGCGGATGGAGCGCGCGCCCAAGCCTTTGGCGTGGCGCAGAGCCAGGCTGGCCCAGTATTCGGCCCGGCCGGCTTCGTCCAGACAGGCCAGAGCGGAGCCGCTCCCGAAACCGCTCGCGGGATCGGGCGCGGCATTGTGCATGGAACTGGACACAGCCCGCTTCCTCAGGACAGCTTCAGGCCCTTGGCGCGCCGGGCGGCATCGGAACGGGGGTAGTCCTCGTTGAGAATGCGCAAGTGCAGGGCGGTGTTGTCCGTATCGCGCAACTGGTTGTAACTCATAACGATCTTGAGCAGGGCATCCGGCGCTTTCGGGTGCTGGGGAAAGCGCCCGATCACTTCCTTGAACCGGGGGATGGCGGCCGCGTAATCGCCGAGCGCGTAGCGCACTTCGGCCTGCCAGTACAGGGCGTTGGGCACGAAACGGCCGTTGGGGTAGTCGGTCAGGTAACGGTCAAAAGCGTTCCAGGCTTCGTTGTATTGCCTGTTTTCATACGCGCTCAAGCCGGCCTGGTAGGCGGCCTGTTCGCTGCGGGCGACGCCCGGCACAGCCAGCGCGGGTTGGAGGCTTGCAGCCGGCGGCGCGTAGGCCGGCCGGCTTGCCTGGGGAGGCGGGGGCGCGGCTGTTGGGGAGGGCGGCGTCTGGTTCGGGGTCGGGGGCTGGCCCGACGATTGGGCCGGTGTTTGGGCAGGCAGGGTGGGAATGGTGTAGATGAAGCTGGCCGCGGGCTGCACGCCGGCGCGGCGCAGGGGAGGTGTGACCACGGCCTCGGGCTGAGGCGGGGGGATATGGGCCAGGGCGGTTTGTGACGGATCGAGCGTGACTGTGGGTGCCGGGGGGGGTGCCGGAGGGGGTGTTGGTGCAGGCGCCGGGACGTGGGTTGCAACTGGGGCTGCAACTGGAGCCGAAACGGGGGCCGGAGTCGCGTCTGCGGGCGTCGGAGCCTGGGGTTGCGCCGGGATGTGCGCCTGGGCGGTCGGTGGGGCTGCCGGGGGCGCTGGAGTGGCGACCGGAGGCGGCGTTGCGGCCGGAATTTGGACGGCAGGCGTGCCGGACGCGGCTGCCTGGCCCGCGATCAGCGTCGGCGCGGCCCTGCCCCAGGGCGAAACCGGGGCCGGGCCTTGTCCGTGCAGTTGGAGAAGTTCTTCGCGGATGGCCTGCATGTTGCGTTCAAGCGTGGCAATGCGTTCGGCCTGGGCTTTGTCGGCAGGCGTCGCAAGAGCCGCGGGGGGGGCCGGAGGCGGCGCGCTCGCGGCCGCGCCCTGTGTTTCGCGCTGGTTGGCGGGTACGACCTTGGGGCTGGGAGTCCCCCAGGGAGTGGTGGCATTGACCGGCTGGCTCTTCAGCCAGGCCAGTTCGTTGCTCATGTTCAACAGGCTGAGTTCAAGAGCGGCGATGCGCTGATCCTGGTTGGACACGACCGGATCGTTCGCGGCGGAGGCTGTCTCCGGAGCCGGACTCGAAGCGGGGGGCGGCACGGGGTAAGGCTCGGTCGGGATGGTGGTAAAGGTTCTGGCCGGCACCTCGGCTGCGGGAGTATAGACCAGCGGGGGCACGCCCGGCGTTTCGTCCGGCCGGGGGGCGCAGGCGCAAAGGATCAGAGCCAGGGGCAGGATGAGGCAAAGGGCCGGAAACGGCGGGCTGATCTGCAATAAGGTCCGGATCATGGTGACCTCATGGTGTCGGATTTGGGTGAAACACGCAAAACAGTTGTTCTACTTTGATTTTGAGATGCCTTCCAGTCTAGCGCAAAACATGCGCGGAATCAAGGGATTTGACGCCAAACACTCCTTGCGCTTTTTTGTGTACACCATCACGGCCTGTGCAGTGCAGGCTCCTCATGCCTTGGGGCATCGTCCCGGCAACTATCCAGAAACACGATTATTTCCGTCCCATCCTTGGTGCGGTAAAAATGCACCATCTTTTCGTTGAACTCTTGCGCCCTGGCGGCCGGGACACTGATGGCGTCCATTCCATGCGACATGAGTATGCCGTTCATCATCAAGCGCGAGGCGCGCTTGTTTCCGTCGAAAAAGAACTGCTGCAGGGCGCCGAAGAGAAAAAAAGCCATCGCCCTTTCAAAGGGCGGACATTCTTTTTCCAGTGCGGCCACACCCTCATGAAACAGCCTGGTGAGTTCAGAGGCGCCGGGGATCGTAGGCAGAGGCGAATATCTGCCAAACTCGCCGAGAGCGACATCAGGAGTAAAATTTTTCTCCTTGCCTTCACCCCGGAACACGCCCCATTCCAATGCTTCGTTGCGGGCAATGATTCCCTGGAGTGCGACAAAAAGATCCTTGGAAATCACAAAATTACCTGTTTTAACTTTTTCCTGCAGAAGCTTTGAACTTTCGGCAAGGCCTAAAATTTGTTCCTGGTCGGATATTTTTCTGCCGCCGACGGTCACACCATCCAGAAGGGTTTTTACCTCGGGAAAAGTAAATGGATTCCCTTCCAGAACCCCCGCATCCCAGACAAATTGGGGCAGCATCCGATGGAAACGAAAACACACCCTCTCTACGGAGTGGCGTGGGATAGTTGAAGGAATAGCGTTTCTGTCCCAATAAAAACCTAGCAATTTGAAGATACTCATGCTGTTTCCTCTGAGGAGAGAGCCTATGCGAGAATGGAAAAAGCAGACCCACGTCACTTGGCACTGCCTTTACCATTGCCACTTGATTTTCTGGTGCGCCCAGCAAGAATCGAACTTGCGGCCTACAGCTTAGGAGGCTGTCGCTCTATCCAACTGAGCTATGGGCGCAGTTCAATGAACTTAGTATATGACTCTCCCCCCTGCAAGTATGCCAGTGAGAAGTTGGCGGCAGTGGCTCAGTTTGCAATGTGATTTTCTACCCCTCCATCCGTCCTGTTTTCTCTCGAAACAAGCCCTATATGATTTCAAACCGAGCCGCTACCCCTTTTTGAGGCGTAGTCAAACGCAGGGAAGAAAAAATTTTTGCCGGGGGTATTGACACCCGCGCGATTGATGGATAGGATAAATTTGTCGCCTGCGGTGTAAACCCAAGGCGGCCACACGAGGGGGAGGCCCGGCCCGGAACAGGACCAGGTTACAACGTATCATCGTT
>Ga0082212_10001664_pt1 | contig 32684 bp, 28 predicted proteins | sample TergutNt197P3_FD_71548 | JGI IMG/M metagenome (GOLD analysis project Ga0082212, IMG submission 71548) | Neocapritermes taracua P3 segment gut microbial communities from Petit-Saut dam, French Guiana - Nt197 P3 | ecosystem: Host-associated > Arthropoda: Insects > Digestive system > Gut ... | reverse complement strand
CTGATTTTGGCAATTCTGACAAGAACCTCACCGATAATACCCTCTTGACGCATTACATCATCGGGAGTAGATTTCGCGGTAATATCACTTCTTGCCATTTTAATGGTTTCGATCAGCGTTTCGCTCTCCCCCCCGGCATATTCTTTGGTTATGTCCAAAAGCACTGTCAGTACCTCAAAGCGGCATGAAAGCTGCACACCGATCTGGCTCATGGCATTTTTGATATTTTCGTCCAACACGACAAGCCTGCGTTGGGCGGACATTGCCCAAAGAACGATTGCCCCGATTATTACGCCAATGGTGATTAGGGTTGACTGCATAATTCCTCCTTCAAATTCCCTCCCAAAACCGTCTTTTGGCGTGCCAGGCGCCGTTGCACCGCCGCTTCAGTACCAATAGCCGGAACCATTGTGGGTATCTTGCATACCGGTAGTATCTAAACCCATGCCATATATCGAATTTAAAACACCTACAAATGTTTTACCAAAACTGGCTTCACTCTTAGATCCATCAACGGGGGTTAAAACAATACCGATTTTGCCTGAGCCGTCATAAAGATACGCCCATGTAGCATCATATCCTATAGGATCTATATGTGAGATTGATCCGCCGCCTTCCGTATACACATCGGTGTATGAAATGCTGAAAGTTGGAACAGTGAGTGTATTTTCGCCAAGCGTTGCGTCGCTTGAATCAGAACCGCCCTGGACAAAATAGTCTCCTATAAGAGAAAAAATGTGTAATTTTTGGGAAATTGTTGCTACGAGAGGGTGGAATTCTACTGTTGGATTGTTGACACGGTTACTTAGTGAGTGTGTATAGTTGCCTGTTGCCTGTTGCCTGTTGACGGATTGACGGCGGCCCTGCGGCCTTTTTTCCATGCAAAGACTTTATTGGGCCTACGCCGTGGGACATTTGCCCCGTCAACACGCTCAATGTTTCGCGTGCAGATGTCGGGCGTGCCTGTTGTGCTCAAAACTGCTTTAGCAGTTTTGAGCTTGGAGTTTTCTACGAAAACTCCCACCAATTCAGCTTTGCTGAATTGCTTTTGTTCCAGATTTCCGGCAAAAAAGGCGGCTTTTTGAACCATAGGTAATAATAGTATACAGCAAAAAATGTGTATATACCATGTTTTTGTGCTAATTTTGCCGATTTTTTCCTTCATTTTGACCCTCTTTTGGGGGTAAATTCCATATAAATAAGCCCTTTTTCGGGTTGCGCAACTTTCACATACCTGCTTTATTATCGCAGCCGCAAAGTTTAATTTTTTCAATTACCAAATCGCGGACTGCGTCGCGCCCTGCAGCGCCGAATTTTTTTGGATCCAGCGTTGTTGGGTTTTCCGCCAGGTATTTTTTTGCCGCTTCTGTATAGGCAATCCGCAGTTCTGTGGCAAAGTTGACTTTGCACATCCCCCGCCTTATGCAGTCCTTTACGACATCGTTGGAAAGGCCCGAAGCGCCGTGAAGCACCAGCGGCACCTGTATACATTTTTTAAGGGCGCTTATCAGTTCCACCTGTAACACAGGTTTTACCGCATACACCCCATGGGCAGTCCCCACCCCAACGGCAAGGGAAGATACACCTGTTTTTTCCGCAAAAAGCACCGCCTCGTCCGGATCGGTATAACCTGCCCCGTCACTCACCGTATCATCTTCCTTGCCGCCTACTTTCCCCAGCTCCCCTTCCACAGGGATATTGTTTGGTTTACATACTTTAACCACAGATCCGGTAAGGTCGATGTTTTTTTCCAGGGGAAGCTGGGAGCCGTCGATCATGATGGAGCTGTACCCTGTTTTAAGCGCCCTGGCTGCAAGATCAAAAGAATCGCCGTGATCCAGGTGTAGGGCAATTGGGGCGTGGCTGTTTTGTGCCAGGGCGGAAACATTCGCATGGTACAGTTCAAGGCTCCCGTATTTCAATGTACCCGGGGTAGTCTGTATAATTACCGGCGCTTCCATGGCTTCCGCCGCCTGGATAACCGCCTGGATCATTTCCATGTTTTCCGCATTAAAAGCGCCGACGGCCCACGATCCTTTCTGGGCTGCAAGAAGCATTTTTTCCGATGTTACAAGCGGCATCATTCCCCCCTATTAATTGCCTGTAAAACCACAGGCATGGGCGTAGACATCAAGTATACCCTGAATGTGGGCTATTGCCAAATCTTTGGGGCTGTTTTTTACAAGCCCCTCGCAAACTGGCATAAAAAGATTGGGCATATACTGGCTAAGCAGGGTGCGCGGAATGCCGGCGGCAGATAAATTGCCAAAAAGCTTTTCCACCGCCCCCGCCAAATCCCTGTTGGGCCAGTAGTACCGTATGCGATCGCTCAAAGAAAATTTTCTGGCAAAGGCTTTTTCCCCGTCTGTCCCGTGGTAGTATTTTTCCCAATAGTTGGGCTGCGATCCCAGCATAACTTTTTCCGCTGTTTCCATAAGCTTAGACGGCACTGCGATTTTACCGCCGAGTTCTTTCTCGATGCTGGCAAGGGCAAAGACCGCTTCCCGGTAAGCATAGGTTAAGGCCGGCCCTACTTTTAATATACAAAAATGGTCTTCCACAAGGTACTTCATGGTTGTCCGTGTCTGGTAATCTGTCGAGTGCGCTTCGTAGACAAGCGGGGTATTATCCAGCGCATGGCTTAACGTTTTGGCTTTTTCCCTGTCATAGTAAAAAACATGATCATCCCCGAATTCCACCCCCGGCTGGGCGACCACGGCAATGACCCGCCCCCAGGCATCTTCCAGGCCGGCTTTTTTAAACGAGCTTTCCATCGCTGCAATGGTGTTTTTTATGCTTTCTGGCTCTGTAGGCTTAATGTTCGTTTCCTTTTCTTTTGAACCGCCGGGGACGGGGACTTCTGTTCCTATAATATAGAAGGGTTTTTCCCAATTATCCCCCACAGCCGCCATACTTGCAGCTTCACTGGACGCGGCCTCGCAGGCGGCGCAGAGCCGTGCCGTCCGTTCTGCGGTAATTTTGTCGGCCAGGGGCTTTGCCCTGTCGCCGCCATCATCCCGGCAGAACATGCTGGTATCCAGGTGAATTTTTTTAAAACCGGCTTTTACATAACTCCGGACAAGGGCCCCGGCGTTCTGCATGGCGTTTTCTGCAGTATCCCCCTGCCATACATTGGGTCCCAGATGGTCCCCGCCAAGGATGATTTTTTCGAAAGGGTAGCCAAGGGAATCGGCAATTTTTTTTATATAGGCGGTAAAATCCGGCGCCTTCATGCCGGTATAGCCGCCCTCCTGGTTTACCTGGTTGGATGTGGCTTCGACTATTAGGAGGGAATTATCCTTTTGCGCCTTTAATATGGAAGCTTCCAGGACGGTTTTATGGGCGCTGCAGACCGAATAAACGCCGGTTGCCGGCTGTGCAGCTTCCCTGTTTTTATTCAGTGCGAGGATTTCTTTAAGGGTAACGGAACTAAACATAGATAATGTTATAACATTATGACGATCTTGTCAAGAAAAAATTTTCCGGAATTAATTTTACCGGTACAAGCATGGCAGTTTCTATAGTCCTGGATGGTGTAATCAGGGGGCAAAACAAGCTATGGCAGACAAATTGTCGCAAATTCAGAATATGATTTATGAAGTTCGGGGGTTCCAGGTTATGCTTGACGCAGATATAGCCAGAATTTATCAGGTTGAAACCAGGGTATTAAATCAAGCAGTTAAGCGAAATTTAGACCGATTCCCGCCAGAGTTCATGTTTCAGGTGACAGAGGAAGAATATAAATTCTTGAGGTCACATAATGTGACTTCAAACTTGACATCACAAATTGTGATATCAAGTTGGGGTGGGAGGCGTAAACTTCCCCTTGCCTTTACAGAGCATGGCATTATTATGCTTTCCTCTGTTTTGAATAGTAAGATAGCAACGCACATAAATATTGCCATTGTCAAAGCTTTTATAGATATGCGACGTTACATTGCAAAACCTGTATGTGAAAAACTGGATAATTTAGAAAAAATTCTAATGCTGCATATTGACGATACAAGCTATAACTTTGCAGAAAATGCAGCAATAATTGAAGATATTATTACAAAACTGAACAATCATATAAAGAAGCCTCAAAAAACCGGGAAAATTGGTTTTTTATAAATTTCCGCAAATTATGTCTTCATTTCCACTGTGTAGGTAAAGAAATCGCCCCGGACAATGGAGACGCAGTATTCGATAATGGCCGGCCCGTCAAAGGTTGTCCGCTCAAGGTGGATAATGGGCTGGCCTGCCTTTAGCTGCATTTGGGAGGCTTCCTGGGGGCGGAGGGCGTCTGCGCGGAATTTTTCTATTATTCTCTGCGGGTTTACACCAAGGGCGCGCATGGAATTATACAGGCCTTTTTCCATAATGTCTTTTTTTGAAAGGGAAGGGCAAAGCTTATACGGGATTAGCGAGGTTTCCACAGCGTAAATTGTGTCGTCTACGCTTCGCAGCCTTACCACCCGGAATAAATTTTCGCTTACAGCAATCGAAAGCTGCTCTGCGGTACGTTCACTTGCCTTTTCCACTTTAAAGGAAAGCATTTTAACATGCTCCTTTTTCCCTTTTTGCAGCAGGGCCTCGCTGAATGAATAGAATTTTGACAGTTTTTGCTCAAAGTTTATGGCGGCGACAAAAGTGCCTTTTCCCTGGTAGCGTACCAGGTACTCGTCCCGGACCAGTTCCTCGATGGCTTTTCGTACCGTAATCCGGCTTATTTGGTAAAGGCTGCAAAGCTCTGCTTCCGAGGGGATTTTTTGGCCGTTTTTCCATTCCCCTTTCTGGATTTTTTGCAAAAACTTTTCTTTTAGCTGATAGTAAAGGGACAGCGGCTTTGTTCTGTCAAAATCAAGATCGCTTTCTGCCATATAACACCTCTTTCTTAATAGGTATTATGATTATAACGTTCTAACAATATCTTTACAAGCAGGTAAAAAAGGGCTTGACATTTTTGTTTTAAACTGATAATAATGTTATAACAACATTATCAAAAGGGGTTTGTTATGGGAACCTATGCATCTTTTTATGGAATGGAGGAATCCTGGTTTGAGGCTAAAGGGGCTGCTTATACATCGTTGGAAATAGCACGCCAGGGCGAGCTTTGGCGGAAACTCCTGGGCATCCTCGGGGAAAAAAAGGATGAAATAAGCTCTTTTATGGGAAGAATGGGGGATCTCCGGAATTTAAGGGTAATCCTTACCGGTGCGGGAAGTTCCGCCTATGTTGGAGAAGTGGCGGCATTGATAAACGGCAAGACTGCAAAAATCCGCTGCGAGCCAATCGCCACGACAGACATTGTCTCGTCGCCCCGTTCTGTCCTTTTTGCCGATATTCCAACCTTAATGGTTTCCTTTGCCCGCTCTGGTAACAGCCCCGAGTCGGTGTGCGCGCTCCAGTATGCCCGCAGTATTGTAAAAGACCTGTGGGAGCTTGCCATAGTCTGCGACGGGGACAGCGCGCTGGCAAAGCTTTCGGGGGAGTCTTCCAAAAGCATGGTTTTGGCCATGCCCGGGGAAAGCAACGATAAGGGTTTTGCCATGACATCCAGCGTTACCTGCATGAACCTTGCCTGTTATGCGTTTTTTAATATTGACAAGCTGGCAGATATTGGCAGGGATATAGGTTTTATTGCGGGTTTTATCGAAAAAGAGGGGCTTAAATTCACCGAAATTGCCCGCAGCTGGGCAGAAAAAGACTACGAGCGCTTGATAATTATCGGAAGCGGCTGCTGCAAGGGGCTGGCCCGGGAAGCCGCCCTTAAATCCATGGAGCTGAGCGCCGGCGAGGTGAATACAAATTACGAGAGTTCGATGGGCTTCCGGCATGGGCCAAAAGCGGTAATTAAGGACAATACCCTGACAGTTCACTTTATCTCCCCCGACCCCCTTTGCGCAAAATACGACATCGACCTCCTTAAGGAAATCGGCAATCAAAGAAAGGGCAATAAAATAATCACCTTAAGCACCGCCCCCCTCCCTGTCGAAGCCGATGAAAGCATTATTATCCCTAAAGCAGGCGGCAATGCAGATAGTGAATTTTTCTTTGGGATTTGCGCCCTGGTGTTCTGTCAGCTTCTGGCAATGTTCAAATCCATGCAGCTTGGATTGACCGCGGATAACCCGGTCCCCGGCGGGGAAATAACCAGGGTAGTTTCCGGCGTTACCCTGTATCCGCTCGAATAGGAGAAAACTGTGCCGATCGATAAAAAATTTGATGTTTTGGCAATTGGCGAGCTGAATGCCGATCTTATTTTTACCGGGCTAAAGCAGGGCCCTGTTTTAAACAACGAAATCCTTGCAGAAAATTACAAGAAAACCATGGGCAGCTCCACTGCGTTATGCGCCTGTAATATCGCCAGGATTGGGTTAAAAGTTGCTTTTTGCGGCAAGGTCGGGGATGACGAGATGGGCCGTTTTGTAATTGATGAGCTTGAAAAAAGGGCTATCGATACTGGCTTTTGTATAATCGACCCTTCTGTAGGGACCGGGGTTACCCTGTCCCTGAACTGGTCAGGCGACAGGGCAATGGTTACCGTAATGGGCGCCATAGAAACTTTTACCCTGGAAGATTTTGATCTCAACATACTAAAAACTGCGCGCCACCTGCATGTTGGCTCGTTTTATTTAAACTCCGGCTTAAGGAAGGATTTAAAAAATATTTTTAAAAAAGCCCATGAATGGGGCATCAGCACCTCTTTGGATACCGGGTGGGATGTAAAGGAGACCTGGGAAAACGACATCCTGGGCGTGCTGGAACATACCGACATTTTTTTCCCCAACGAGACAGAAGCCATGCATATTACCAGGGCTTCGGCAATAGAAGAAGCGGCGGCAGAGCTGGAAAAACTATGCAGGAAAACAGTCGCCATTAAGTGCGGGAAAAAAGGCGCTTTGCTCCTTTCCGGCGGGAAACGCTATGCCATAGACGCCATGGACGATGTTCAAGTGGTGGATACCACCGGTGCAGGCGATTCCTTTAACGCCGGCTTTATCTACGGCTACCTTAACGGGCTGCCCCTGCCGGCCTGCCTGGAGTACGGCAACGCCTGCGGCAATATCTCGGTAAGCGCAGTCGGCGGGACCGGCGCAGACCTGGATCTGGAAAAAATTACCGCAATGATAGAGGCACACGGCAGGTGCAGGGAAATGTAATGTAAGCTCCCCCGGTGTAAGCTAATCCTGGTGTAAACACCTCATCGACACAATTCCCGTTTTTTGGTACAATTATCGGAACGCAATTTACTGCCTGACTTATAAATAATCAGGCGATCATTCGGAGTAATACCCTTGTTCCTTAAACGTCTTGATATTTTCGGCTTTAAGTCCTTTGCGGACCGTACCCAGGTTGAATTTGCCGACGGCATTACCGCCCTCCTTGGGCCCAATGGCTGCGGCAAGTCCAATGTGGTGGACGCCGTTAAATGGGTGCTGGGGGAACAGGCCGCCAAATCGCTGCGGGCCGAAAAAATGGAAGATGTTATCTTTAACGGTACGGAAAGCCGCAAGCCATTGAACGTAGCCGAGGTAACCCTTACCATTTCCAACGAGGAAGGGCTGCTCCCCCTGGACAGGCCGGAAATTGAGATAAGGCGCCGGCTTTTCCGTTCCGGCGAAAGCGAGTACCACATAAACGGCAATCCGGCGCGGCTAAAGGAAGTGCGGGAATTGTTCTGGGACACCGGCGTGGGCAAGGCCGCCTATTCGGTAATGGAGCAGGGCAAGATTGACCAGATACTTTCCAGCAAGCCCGAAGAGCGGCGCTATCTTTTCGAAGAGGCGGCCGGGATAACACGGTACAAGATACGCACGGCAGAGGCGCAGCGTAAGCTCGAAAAAACCGAAGAAAATATGCGTAACGTAGAAGGGATTCTGGGCGAAGTAAAGCGTTCCTACGAATCCCTTAAAAACCAGTCCGAAAAAACACTCAAGTACCGCAGCCTGCGGGATGACATCTTCCAGCTGGAACTGGATATTCAGCTTCTCCGGCTTAAACAGAGCCGCCATGACAGGGACAGCAGGAACGGCGAACTTCATAAGAAAAGAAACCAGCGCGACGCCATAAAGGCAGACATAGACAAGCTTTCCAAATCGCTGGAAGAAAACCTCGATGCGGTAAATTCGCTGGAAGAAGACCTTGTTGAATACCAGAAAAAAATCTACGGCCTGTCGGTGGAAAAAACAGCCCGCGAAAAAGAGGCACGGCTCCTTTCCGAACAGAGTTCCCAGCACAGGGTAAAAATAGGCCAAAACGAAGAACGTGAGCGGGCGGCAAATTCCCAGATCGCCGAATTAAAAAACGACGCTGCAAATCAGGACGAAGAAGTTAAAAAGCTCCTTAAACAGACAGCCGGCATCGAATCCAACATACATAACTTCGAGGAAAGTATACGCATTGCTTCCACCCGGATAACGGAAAATGACAAGTTTGTGCGGGATAAAGAGGCAGAAATTCAGAACCTCGATAATGAACGGGCAAAACTTGGAAAGGATCTTGAAGCGATAACCGACGACATTGTAGCCGCCCTTGACGCAGGGCTCCGGGAAGCTGGTTATTCCTCGCAGGAACGGCGCAGTGCGGAAGCGGCGCTTACAGAAACCCTAAGCCGCCTTAAGGAATTGCTGGCAGGGGCTTCGGCGGGTACCACAGATAATACCGCCGGGGAAATGCGCCTGCTTATTGATCGTGCGCTGGAGCTGTTCGAGAACTACCGCAGGACTACACCTGCATTTATAGACGAGTTTGTCGCCCCCGAAGGGATAATCACGCGGAAGCGCGAAATTGACGCGGATATAAGGGCAAGGGCCGAAGCTGTCCTGCAGCGGCGGGAAGAAATTGCCCGGCTGCGCAGGAATAACGAAGAGCTTTCCGGTAAAATCGATCAGTACAGGGCAACGCTGGAAGAGCTGCGGGTAAACCGGGCCCGCATGGATGCCCAGGCAAAAGCCGCAGAAGAACAGGCGCGCCTCCTGCGCAGGGAACTCGCAGGGCAGGAAGGCCTGCTGCAGCACATACGGGACGAAATCGCCGCGGACAAAAAACGCCTGGAAGAGCTTGTTCGGCAAATTGCCGACGCCGAGTCGGAAATAACCGGTATCGAAAAACAGGGCGATCTTTTTGCAGAAGAACAAAAAAGGCTGGAAAATGAAATCAGCAAAAAAAACGGCGAGACAACCGGTAAACAGGAAGACCTAAAAAAACGCAGCGTGGATCTGGCCCGGCTGCAGGAAAGCCTGGAAAAAACCCACCTGGATTTAGTCCAGACTGAAACGGAAATAAAAAATATACAGGAAAATTTCCGGGAAACCCACTCGCGCGATCTTGGGGAATTTGAAGACCGTATCGGGACCATTGCGGCGCCGGCGGCGGAGATAAGGGAAAACCTTGCTTCCGCCAGGGGGCGGCTGCGTGATTTGGGTTCGGTAAACCTTATGGCGCCGGAAGAATTTGAAGAAGCAAAAGAACGGTTTGACTTCCTGTCCGGTCAAATGGGGGATCTTTCAAAAGCAAAAACCGACCTCGAAGCGATGACGGCGGAAATTCGCCATGAATCTTCCGAAATGTTTGTAGCTACATACAACCGTATTAAAAAGAATTTTCATAATATGTTCCGGCGCCTCTTTGGCGGTGGCCGTGCGGAGCTGCGGCTGGAAGACCCCAACCATGTACTTGAAACAGGGATAGATATTTTTGCCCAGCCGCCCGGAAAAAAACTGGAAAACATAACCCTCCTTTCCGGCGGCGAAAAATCCATGACTGCCGTTGCCCTGCTTTTTGCGACGTATATGGTAAAGCCGTCGCCTTTCTGCCTCCTGGACGAAATTGATGCTGCCCTCGACGAAAACAACGTAGGGCGCTTTGTCCAGCTATTACGGGAATTTGGAAGATCCAGCCAGTTCATAGTTATTACCCACAATAAAAAAACAGTTACCGGCGCAAATACGCTGCTGGGCATTACCATGGAAGAATCGGGGATTACCAAACTAATTTCGGTACGGCTGGAAAACGAGGAAAGTGTTTCGGCAAGAAGGGATATCGCAGACGAGGAGCCTTTTGTGGAAGAAGACGTTGAAATCGAAGAGGGCAGGGAACTCCCCATCGGTATAAACGAACCGGACAAGGTAAGCGAAGCGGAGCTGCAGCCTATTATGAGGAAAGCATAATGGCTGTATCAGAACTTATCGCGCAAGCCCGCAAAATTGTAATTAAGTTTGGTTCCAATACCCTTGCAGGCAGTAATGGCAGGATTAACGATGCCCTTCTTGCTGAGTTTGCCGATCAGGCTTCGGCATTGATCAAACAAGGCAAGCAGATTGTTATTGTATCTTCGGGCGCGCAGCTTGCCGGGCTTTCCGCCATGGATAAATGGGAACGCAAGCGCGACCTCCATTACCGGCAGGCGCTTTGTGCGGTTGGTCAGGTAAAGCTAATGGATGCATGGGCGCGCGCCTTTGCCCCCCCAGGAATCCACATTGCCCAGATACTGCTTACCAGGGATGATTTTGCAGACAACAACCGTACCCTTAACATGAGGAACACGCTTTTTACCCTGGTGGACGAAGGGATAATACCTATCATCAACGAAAACGACACGGTAAGTGTAGAAGAAATAAAGATAGGCGATAACGATACCCTGGCTGCCCAGTCTGCTGTTTTGTGGAGCGCCGATCTCCTTATCCTGTTCAGCGATATTGACGGGCTGTACGATAAGAACCCAAAAGAGCACAGTGATGCAAAACTTGTTGGCGAAGTCCGGGACATTAAAGCCGTAAAAAATGCCGTTGGGAAAGACGGCGGCGCCGGTGAATTTGGCACCGGGGGCATTGTTACAAAACTCGATGCGGCAGAAAGGGTTATGTCTTATGGTATCCCCATGATACTGGCACATGGCGCAAACAGGCGGGCACTGGAAGCGTTGGCTTCCGGCGCCGGGCAAGGTACGGCGTTTTTGGTATAGACGATCTTTTCGCAGCAATTTATAATATTAGCTATATGAAAACAATAGCGTGTATAGGTGCCGGTAATATGGGGATTGCCCTTATGAAGGGCGTCCCCGGCAGATCGCAGGTTGGTTTTGCCGATGTAGACAAGGTAAAGGTAAAAGAAGCATCACAAAAACTTGGGGCGCTTGTTTTTAGTTCCAACACAGAAGCGGCTTCCAGCGGGGATTATATTTTTCTTGCTGTTAAACCGCAGATACTGCCAACGGTACTGGCAGAAATTGCCCCGGTAATCCGCGAGCGGATTGCGTCGGGAAACCCTGCTGTACTGGTTTCCATGGCAGCCGGGTGGTCCATAAGCAAAATCCAGGCAATTTTAAGCGGTTCAGGCATGGATCTTCCCGCCGGCATGATGCCGCAGGCTTCGGTACTGGTAATGCGGATCATGCCCAACACCCCTGCACTTATCTCGCACGGCATGATCGCATATTGTACAACGCCGAAATTTCCTTCGAACAAACTTGTTGAATTAAAAAAGATACTCGGGGCGGCGGGGCAGATCGATAAGATCGACGAAAAATATATGGATGCGGTAACCGGTGTTTCCGGTTCGGGCCCTGCTTTTGTTTATGAATTTATCGAAGCCATGGCAGACGGCGGGGTGCTGGCCGGCCTGCCCAGGGATAAAGCCCTGTTCTATGCTGCCCAGACAGTATACGGCGCAGCTGCAATGGTATTAAAAACCAGAAAACATCCGGGCGAGTTAAAAGATATGGTTACTTCTCCGGGCGGCACTACCATTCAGGGAATTACTGTTCTGGAACGCGGCGCATTCCGCGGCACTGTTATTTCCGCCGTGGAAGCAGCCTGGAAGCGCGCACAGGAATTGGGTTAGGTGATGCCCCTGCCAGGAGTGCTACGGCGCCGGAGCCAGCTGCTTGCCGCTGCTTCATTCCTGACCTGACGGGGTTGGGCGGCGGCTCCCCGCATAGTTCCCGGCAGGGGCGGTATTATCTTACTCCAGTCTGGCACAGGCGGTCAATGTCCGCTATACTGTCTTTATGGCTTACGAAGTTACCGCTACCCGCCGCAGGCCCAAAACTTTCGATGAATTGGCAGGACAGGAATTTGTCAGCTCTACATTAAAAAGTTCCCTGGCAAAAGGTAGTATTGCCCATGCCTATCTTTTTTCCGGCCCGCGGGGCTGCGGAAAAACCAGCGCGGCGCGTATTCTTGCAAAAGCGTTAAACTGCAGCCAGGGGCCACTGCCAAACCCCTGCGGCGTCTGCCCTTCCTGTGTGGAGATAGGCAGGGGGAGCAGCCTTGATATTATCGAGATAGACGGCGCGTCAAATACTTCTGTGAACGATGTCCGGCAGATAAAGGAAGAAGTATTGTTCCCTCCCAACTCGGGAAAATATAAAGTGTACATTATTGACGAAGTCCACATGCTTTCCAACAGCGCCTTTAATGCCCTGTTAAAAACAATCGAAGAGCCGCCGCCGTACATTATTTTTATTTTTGCCACCACGGAACTCCATAAAGTACCGGCCACAATTAAAAGCAGGTGCCAGCAGTTTGCCTTTAAATCAATCCCAATCGAAATAATAAAACGCATACTCCGGGAAACCTGTACAGAAATGCAGGTAGAAGCGGAGGACGAGGCACTGTTCTGGATTGCCCGTGAATCAACAGGAAGCATGAGGGATGCCTACACATTATTTGATCAGATAGTTTCCTTTTCCGGCGGCGAAATCCGTTCGGCATTGATCAAGGAAAAGCTCGGCCTTGTGGGGCTGGATGAGCTCAATGCGCTTGCAGATACCTGTATAGACAACAATACTGCCGACGCACTGGGTAAAATAGACAGGATACTGGAATCGGGCATTGCAATAGAACAATTTGTCATAGACCTTGCCGGATACTTCCGGAGCCTTCTGCTGATTAAAGCGGGGATCACCAGGGAATCACTTTTGGGTTATGGCGCAGATCGTTTTTCCGGGGTGTGGAAAAGTATCAGCCTTGAACAACTGGAAGAAGGTTTATCCATACTCCTTAATCTATACCGTGATATACGTTATTCGCTCTCGCCGCGGTTTGAGTTGGAGACGGCAATATCAAAGTTATGCTGGCTTAATAAATGGGTTTCCCCGCTGGAACTCCGCGCCGCTGTAGAAGATGCCAGGTCTGCACTTGGCAGCCGCAGCATGGGGCAGAGCATAAAACCGGCAGCAGGGCAGCCTGCAGATATGCGTCCGGCTGGTAACAGCGGGCGGGAAGGGTTTAACGCAGATGCAGCTATTGGCGCTCCGGATACAGCCAAAGCGGATACAGGCAGAGCGGACTCAGCCAAAGTGGACACAGCCAAAGCGGACACAGGCAGCCAGGGAACTTTAGCCGAAGGGTTTAAGCAGTTTTTGGCCCAGCGCACTCAAGCCGGATCCGGTACCCAGGCTGGCACAACCGGTGAACAAAAAACCGATCCGGACGATAACGAAGACGCTGAAACGGTGCGGCGTGTTTTTCGCGGGACTTTTGTCAATCAGGGAGATGGTGGATGAATATTAACCCTTTTGATATTTTAAAAAACGCCCATCAGATGCAGGAACAGCTCGGTTCAATTCAGGAGAAACTCGGGTCGATTTTGGTAACAGGGGCATCCGGGGGCGGCATGGTGGAAGTTGATGTAACCGGGAAAATGGAAGTCCTGGAAGTGCGGATTAAACCGGAAGCGGTCGATCCTGCCGACATTTCCATGCTGGAAGACCTTGTAACTTCTGCCGTAAGCCAGGCTCTGGAAAAAATGCGGGAAAAAATCTCGGAAGAAGTTGGCTCAATAGCCGGCAACATGGGAATTTCCATACCGGGGCTTTTGGGCAACTGAGAAATTTTGTAACAGCATGAACGCAAATGCAATAGACCGGCTTACTTCACTTTTTTCCAGGCTCCCGGGCCTTGGAAAAAAAAGCGCGGGCCGCCTTGTTTACCATATCCTGGATACAGATCCGCATTATGCAAGGGCTTTGGGGGAAGAACTGCTTGCGTTCCATGGGGCAATTAAACGCTGTTCAACTTGCGGCTCCTATACCGAAACAGACCCCTGCGCAATTTGTTCCGATGCAAACCGCGAAGCCTTGATATGTGTTGTGGAGCGTGCCCAGGATGTGCGGGTTATTGAGGAGTCGAAAGAATTCCGGGGGCGTTTTCATGTGCTGGGCGGGGTAATTGCCCCGCTGGAAGGAGTGAACCCGGAAGACCTTGCCATTGGCCGCCTTATTGCAAGGGTACGGGCGGAAAAGGTACAGGAAGTGATCCTTGCTATGAACCCGACGGTGGAGGGCGACACAACGGCCCTTTATTTACAGAAGGTGCTAAAGGATTCCGGCGCAGAGATAACCCGCCTTGCTTCGGGCCTGCCGGCTGGCGGGGATTTGGAATACACCGACAGACTCACCTTGTCCCGCAGTTTCCGGGGCCGTATAAAAATGTAGATTGAGCCATTTTCAAAAACAAAAGTTTTAAAAAAACTCGTTTATGTATAATAACTGATCCGGTATTCCCCGATTGCTTTAAAGCCCAGGCTGTCATACGCCCTGCGCGCGGGGGTGTTTTTGATTTTTACAAACAGGGTAAAGTGTTTTTTTTGCGGGGCGAAGCTATTAATAAGGGCGGCTGTCATGGCACGGGCAATGCCTTGCGACCGGTATTCTGGCAGTACATATACGCCGCCAATCTGAAAGCGGTTGTAAGATTCCGCATTAATGTTTATCTTTCCTGCAAGCCTGCCTTCCAGTTCCGCGGTAAGGATTACATTCTCCTCTATTAGGGATTCCAGAACCCTGCGGCAGGAGGCGGGGTTAAATTCGGCGCCTTTTGGCAGAACTTCTTCTTTTTCATAAGCAGCCTGCAGCGGGAAAAGTCTGCCGGTGTCGGAGACTTCTGCCCTGCGGATTATAAGCCCCGGCAGGGTTTTAACCGGGAGATCCTCGGAATAATCAAAGTGGAGCAATTCATAATCGTATTTTGAAACGGGGGTGATCCCTTTTCCTTCGAGCGCATTTTCCAGCAGCCCCATATCATTTGCCATTCCCTGGGCCGCATGAATGTTTTTGTTTCTTACCAAAAACGGGAAAAGGGGCGGCAGCGGTAACCCAAAATTATTGTATTCCGCAGTTTTTTCGGGAGTAAAATTAAACACAGGAAAAAGCAGTTGCTTACCGTAAAGAAGCAGGGCAGAGACAGAAGATTCGTTATCCGCCTTCTGCCCGTAAGAAGCCCATACGTTTTCAATTATTTTGCCATTAAACCGCGAGATTGCGCTTACACAAAAATCTTCCCGTTCTTTAAGGAATGGTTCAATACCTGTATGTGCATGGTGGTGTAATTTTTTCCAGATGCTCACGCGTACCTGACACCCTTTAGGCTGTCCAGGTACAGTGCCGCGCTGTGGGCTGCCACTGCGCCTTCCCCTGCTGCCACCACAACCTGGCGGAACGGGCTACTGCGCACATCCCCTGCAGCAAAAAGGCCCGGGACAGAACTTGCCATGCCTTGATCTGTTTTTATATAACCGGATTCATCCAGTTCCGCACCAAGTCCCTTTACCTGTGCAGTCTGCGGGGCAGAACCTGCAAAGATAAAAACGGCATCCATGGGCAGTTCGTATTGGTTGTTTTCCGGGCCTTCCAGCATAACCGACGTTACTTTTGTATCGCCCATAATTTTAAGGAGCTTTGTGTTAAAACGCACTTCTATGTTTGGGTTGGCTATAGTCCTTTCTGCCAATGCGCGCTGGGCCCGGAACATGCTTTTCCTGTGTATAAGGGTTAGCGTGCCGGTAAGGCGGCTTAAATACTGCGCTTCGTCGCAGGCTGCATCCCCCCCGCCTACCACAAGGATGCGCTTGTTTTTAAAGAATGGCCCGTCGCAGGTAGCGCAGTATGAAACGCCCCTGCCAAACATTTCCGCTTCCCCGGGGACGCCAAGCTTACGCCGTTCAGCGCCGGTGGCAAGTATTAACGCCGTGGATTGGATTGTTTTCCCGCTGCTTAGGGTAACGGTAAAAGTGTCATCCTCCTTTGCAATTGCCGCAGCTTCTTCCATAATAAACCCGGCGCCGAATTCCACTGCCTGTTTGTGGAGGTCTTCTGCAAATTCAAAACCGGAACGCGGCGGTACTCCGCCCCTGGCAATATTACCCGGGTAGTTTTCCAGGATATCAATGTTAAGGGCTTGCCCTCCAGGGGCCATCTGTTCCAGAACCAGTACCTTTAGGTTTGCCCTTGCGCCATACTGGGCGGCGCTTAGCCCTGCGGGACCTGCCCCGATTATAATTAAATCCGCTTCCATGGTATCAATCATAGTTTAAGTTTGTTATACTGTTAATAGAGTAAAATGAAGTACCGTAACATTGTTATTACACTACAGTTATTTTTTGCAGCAATATTATTTTTCTTTTCCGTTCCGCAGCCTCTTGGGGCACAGGCTTTTCCGCCGCTGGATCCTTCCCAAAAGGCGTATGAATATGCGCGGCGTATTGCCGTAACGGATGTACCGTGGCTTGACCTGGCGGAAGCATCCCTGTGGGCGTCTTCTGTCCTTGCGGGGCCGGGCGCAGAGGAAAAAGCCGCATCTTATTTAAATTCGATAAAAACCGCCGCTGCCGAATTGGCATCTTCTGCTTTGCCGCAGGCGCCAAGAGAACGCGGGGAGGCAGTTCTTGCTTTTCTTCATAAAAAATTTTTAAAATCGTATTCCGAATACCAAACAAGGGTCGATGAAGTTTTTGTTACAGGCAGGTATAACTGTGTTTCTTCCGCCCTTTTATATATGGTTTTATGCAAATCTCTGGGGCTCGAAGTAGAAGGGGTTATGACCAGGGATCATGCCTTTGTTTTGGTAAAGGCAGGGACGGAAACAATCGATGTCGAAACAACCAATCTTTATGGTTTTGATCCGGGGAACCGCAAGGAATTTCAGGATGCTTTTGGAAAGACGACAGGTTTTGCCTATGTACCAGCCAGGAATTACCGCGACAGGATAACGATTAGCCCAGCGGAACTGGTTTCTTTAATACTTTCGAACCGCATTGCTGTTCTGGAAAGGGGGAACCGTTATGCAGATGCAGTACCCCTTGCCATTAACCGGGCAGTTTTGCTTTCGCCCGGCATTGGGAATGGCTCTTCCCAAAACGGTTCGCAAAACAGGGCGGATTTTTTTGAAGACCCCCAAAAAGAATTGACAGGCAAGCTGATAAACCTTGGCGCTTATTACATCCGAAACGGAAAAGAAGATGATGCAATTGCCTGGGCCGCTTATGCAGGCGCCCGTTTTCCCGATACCGAAAACCCGGCTGCCCTGTCGCGCTGGCAGGAATTAATAAAAGCAGCGGTAAACAACAAACTGGTAAAACTGATAAGGGCAAAAAAAACCCCCGATGCAAGGGAAGCCCTTGCCGCAGCAAAGGAAAAACTAAGTGATGTGAATTATTACGAACTCGACATCCTGGTCCTCGAAGCGGAAGTAGCAGACAGGGTAAACAGCATACGCAGGGAAGGCGATGCCGGAAAAGCATTGGATTTTATTGCCCAAAACTGGGAGAGGCTTCCCCACGCCCGCCGCGAAGAAATGCGCTACACGGCAATCCTTGCCGAGGCGGACCGGCTTGGTAAAGCAAGGGACTGGCAGGGCGGTATACGGTATCTTGCCGGTGCCATCGAACTGTATGGTTCCAATGCCAGGCTGCAGGGCGTTTATTCAACAATGAGGCAGAACAGGGTAAGCGAACTCCATAATGAATTTGCGGTAATTTTTAACAAGAGGGACTACAGCGGGGCAAAAGCTTCCGTCGAAAAATCATTGCTGGAATTCCCGGGCGATAAACAGCTGCTCCAGGATCTTGTCCTTGCGGAAAAAGCGCTTATGCAGCAATGAGCTATTTTATCCATGCAGACCTGGATGCGTTTTATGCATCGGTGGAACAGCTTGATCACAGCGAATATAGGGGTAAGCCTGTAATTGTCGGGGGGCTCCCCGGCGACAGGCGAAGCGTGGTTTCCACAGCATCGTACGAAGCGCGGGCATACGGGGTACATTCTGCCATGCCCATTGTTACCGCCGTTAAGCTTTGCCCCGACGGCATATACCTGCGCGGCTCTATGAAGCGTTACCAGGAAAAATCCGCCGAGGTAATGGCGGTTTTTTCCGGTTTTACGCCGCATCTGCAGCAGCTTTCCGTAGACGAGGCTTTTTTGGATATTACAGGGACCGGGAAACTTTTTGGCCCCCCGCAGGCCCTTGCCCGGAAATTAAAGGAAGTGGTTTTCGAAAGGACGGGGCTTACCGTTTCTACCGGCCTTGCATCCAACAAGTATGTCGCAAAGATTGCATCGGGCATGTCCAAACCGGACGGCCTTTTTGCCGTAATGCCCGGGGAAGAAGAACAGTTTATGCTGAGCCTCCCGGTCGGTAAAATCTGGGGGGCAGGTACAAAAACACAGGAACTTTTTGCAAAGCACGGCCTTAAAACCTGCGCAGATATTCACCGTTTGACCCCCGAAATACTCCGCAGCATATTTGGCAAAGCTTTGGGCATTTTCCTCTATCGTGCCGTCCGGGGCGAAGCGGCTGAAAGTTTTGAAAGGGACAGGGGGAACCGCTCCATGAGTGCCGAGCGGACTTTCCCCCAGGATCTTTTTGATGAGTTTAAGATAGAGACCGAACTTTTCGCCATTGCTTCGGAAGTGTTTTTCCGGCTTCTGGAATCAAACTATCAGAGCAGGACATTAACAATTAAAATCCGTTATGGCGAAGATTTTTCTACCGAAAGCTGCCAGGAAACACTGCAAAAACCCTTAAGCACTTTAAATGAACTGTACGATCAACTTTTGGCTTTGTTCCGTAAAAAATACCGCGAGGGGAAAGGGATCAGGCTGCTTGGCGCCGGTGTGTCAAACCTCGAACCGGTTAACCCCATACGGCAGGCAGAACTCTTTGATTCGGTAACAGAAAAGGAGAGGGTACTCGAAAAATCGATACTTAAAATTAACAGTAAATACCCGGGCGCAGCGCTAAAAAGGGGAAGGCTGCTTGGTATCTAGCGTTTAATTACAGCGTGTTCCAGTTCCAGTAAATACCGTTTTTTGTCGAGCCCCCCGCCATACCCGGTAAGGCTGCCGTCTGCGCCAATAACCCTGTGGCAGGGGATTATTATGACAATGGGGTTCCTGTTGTTGGCCATGCCCGCAGCCCGGCATGCTTTTACATTCCCTGCTGCCGCTGCAATGTCCTTATAGCTGCATGTTTTCCCATAGGGGATCTTTTGCAGGGCTTCCCATACCGACTTCTGGAATACTGTACCCTCTGCCAGCAGGGGGATATCGAATGCTGTCCTTTGCCCCCTAAAATATTCTTTAAGCTGGGCAGATGTTTTTTTTAAAAGCGCAGTTTCCCCAATAATAAAACCATCGCTTCTTCCGGGCGCTTTTTTCCCGGTTTTAAAAAAAATACCGGTTATTTTCTGGTTTTCCTCGATTACTCCCAGTTCGCCGACAGGGAAATTATAATAAAATATGTTTTTCATACTTGTTATAATAATAATAAGGGTGTATAATGGGTAGATGGAGCAGTATATCCAGCCCTTTGTACAGGTTACTTCCTCGGTTTTCCAAAGTATGCTCCATTGCGAGTTAAAGCCGGACAGGGCTTATTTTGTCGGGAAAGAAGCTTTTCTTGACTGGGATATTTCCGGTATTATTGCCCTTACCGGGGAAGTAAAGGGGCTTGTTGCCATTTCGATGAAGAATGACACTGCCTCCAAAATAACTTCTCAATTAACCGGGACCGATGACTGTTCAAGTTCCGATATAAAAGACGCAATTGGGGAACTCGTTAATATAATTGCCGGGAATGTCAAAAAAAACCTGGAAGATATGTTTAAAATCATCATTTCCCTGCCTAAAGTAATAAGTGGTAAAGCGCACACAGTTGTTATCCCGGACGATAGGATAAGGCTCCTTTGCATACCTTTTTCCATATACGGGAATGATGTTGTCTGCCTTTCTATTAATATCGAGGAAAATTAAGGTTTCTTTCCCAAAAACTGTACCTGGCAACTTTACAAAGCTGTCAGGAAGGTTTTGGAAAAACCCAAGAATAATTTGGTTTTATGAAAAAGACGAAAACCCATGTTTTTAAATGCACTTCCTGCGGCCATGAGGAACCCAAGTGGCTTGGCCGCTGTCCCGAATGCGGCGAATGGAATACCCTTGCAGAGACCGCTGTTGGCCCTGCGGGGTTAAAACAGGCAAAAACCGGGGCAGTACCGCAGTCTTTCCCCTTATCTTCGGTAGACCCAATAGAGGGCAAGCGGATTTCCAGCGGTATAGGGGAACTTGACCGGGTGCTGGGCGGCGGCATAATAAAAAGGGCCGCTGTGCTTTTGGGGGGCGAGCCCGGGATTGGTAAATCTACCCTGCTGCTTCAGGCTGCCGCCGCTTCCCGGACGCAGGGCAGGATACTTTACATTTCCGGCGAAGAGTCTGCCGGCCAGGTAAAGATGAGGGCGGACCGCCTGGGGGCGGGGAACCTTGAACGCATAGAGCTCTGCTGTACCGGGAAGATGGAAGATATTCTTGTTATCCTGGATTCGGCAAAGCCGGTTCTGGTAATGGTTGATTCCGCCCAGACCCTCCATACAGACGAAGCCGGCCCTGCGCCGGGGACTATCAACCAGATGAAGTTCTGCGCCTACGAATTAATTTCGTGGGTAAAGGAACATGACGCCGCATTGTTCCTGGCCGCCCATGTTACCAAGGACGGGCTTATCTCCGGGCCAAAAACACTTGAACATATGGTTGATACGGTACTGTATTTTGAACAGGGCGCTGCGGGCGCTGCGGGAAACAATGACTGCCGTTTTTTGCGGGCAGTAAAAAACCGTTTTGGGTCTGTTGACGAGATTGGCATTTTTACCATGGGCGAAAAAGGTTTATCGGAAGTTGCAGACCCCTCGCTGCTGTTTCTTGTAAGGCGCGAAGGGAAGGTCCCCGCCGGTATTGCAACTGCGGCGGTGCTGGAAGGATCCCGCTCCCTTTTGGTTGAATTCCAGGCACTTACAGTCCCCGCCAAAGGTTCAATAAGCCGGGTTTTTTCCGGCACTGTAGAAACAAACCGGGTATCCAAGATAGCGGCATGCCTGGAAAAGCATATTGGGCTTAAGCTTTCCGACCAGGACCTCTACGTAAATGTTGCCGGCGGTATCCGGATTAACGAAGTCGGCGCAGAACTTGCCCTTGCCGCTGCCCTGTACTCGGCCAGGACAGGCGTCCCCCTGCCCGGCAAAACAGCCATTGCCGGCGAGCTTTCCCTGGCTGGCGAAGTGCTGCCTGTGCGGCGGCAGCCGGTGCGGGAAAAAACTGCCGCCGGTCTGGGCTATTCCCTTTTTTCTGCCGACAGCCTTAAAAATGCCATAAAAGGGTTATTTGGCACTTAAATTGTAAAAAGCATTTTTCCCGGCATATTCGCTTACGCCCATTAGCTCGTCTTCTATACGGACAAGCTGGTTGTACTTGCAGATGCGGTCTGTGCGGCTCATGGAGCCTGTTTTAATTTGGCCGGTTTCCAGCGCGACGACGAGGTCTGCAATAAACGAATCTTCTGTTTCGCCCGAACGGTGGGAAATAATTGCCGTATACCCTGCACGTTTGGCCATCTCGACTGCTTCGTAGGTTTCCGTAACGGTGCCGATCTGGTTTACCTTGATCAGGATAGAGTTGCAGGCGCCCATGGCAATCCCTTTTGCCAGCCGCTTTGTGTTTGTTACAAAGAAATCGTCGCCGACTATCTGTATTTTGCCGCCCAGCGCTTTGGTCATGTTTACATAGCCATCCCAATCGTTCTGATCCAGCGGGTCTTCTATCGAAATGATCGGGTACTTGTTTACCCATTTGGTATAGATGTCGATCATCTCGCCGGCAGAAAAAAGTTTACCGGGGTTTGATTTCCAGAACTTGTAGCCTTTTTTGCCGCCTTCCTCGAAAAGTTCCGAACTGGCGCAGTCCAGGGCAATGCCAAAGTCTTCGCCTGGTTTGTACCCGGCCTTTTCTATTGCTTTCATTATATAATCAAGGGACTCTTCGTTTTCTATGTCCGGGGCAAAACCGCCTTCGTCCCCGACAGCAGTGTTCTTGCCTGCGTCTTTTAAGAGGGTTTTTAGGCTATGGAAAACTTCTGCAGTCCAGCGTACCGCTTCCCGCATGGAATCCGCCCCTAACGGCATTACCATGAATTCCTGGAAATCAACCTTGTTGTCTGCATGTTTTCCGCCATTAATAATATTTGCCATGGGGACTGGGAGAACGCTCGCATGGAATGTTCCAAGGTAACGGTACAGGGGAATGCCTAAACTGTCAGCTGCAGCCCTGGCACAGGCCATGGAAACACCAAGGATGGCGTTGGCGCCGAGTTTCCCCTTGTTTTCTGTGCCGTCGAGTTCGATCATGGTACGGTCAATGTCTACCTGATCGGATGCTTCAAAACCGATTAATTCCGGGGCAATAATGTCGTTTACATTGATTACCGCTTTTTGCACCCCTTTTCCCAGATAGCGGCTTTTATCGCCGTCCCTTAGTTCCACAGCTTCGTGTTCGCCCGTCGATGCACCGGAGGGGACTGCAGCACGGCCCATAGCGCCGTCATCCAGGACTACATCGACCTCTATCGTTGGGTTTCCGCGGGAATCGAGGATTTCCCTTCCTTCAATGTATTCAATGGCGCCCATTATGCCCTCCTGATTGTTGGTTTTTCTTCTATTATGGTGTATATTGTATTATACTGTAAACCCATAATGGAGGATCCATGGAGCAGATACTGGTAGTAGATGATAATTTGGCAAATTTAAAGAACATCCAGCTGCAGCTTTCCGATACGTACCAGGTTTTATTGGCAAAATCAGGCGCACAGGCCCTGCAAATATGCCTACAGCGAGTTCCCGATCTAATCCTTCTGGATGTCGATATGCCCGAGATGGACGGCTTCGAAACTTTAAGCCGTATAAAAGGAAGTTTGATATTAAGCAGGATACCTATTATCTTCCTTACGGCAAACCATGATATTGCAACAGAGGTAAGGGCTCTGGAATCGGGGGTGGTTGATTTTATTACAAAACCGGTAGAAAAGAGCATACTCCTCCACCGGCTTAAACTCCATCTTAAACTGGCAGGGTACCAGCATCACCTGGAAAATACCGTAAAAGAGCTGGAAGACAGTATTGTTGTTTCGTTTGCAGAAATGGTTGAAAGCCGCGACAAAAACACCGGCGACCATATTCAAAGGACACGCAAGTATGTTTCGCTTATTGGCCGAGAATTGATTAACCAGGGGCTTTTTACGGTGGAACTTAATGAGAAGGAACTCTCCTTTATAACCCGCGGCGCGCTGCTCCATGACATTGGCAAGATTGGCGTTAGCGATACCATACTGCTAAAACCGGACAGGCTGGATGACAGGGAATTCGGCATAATGAAGGCCCATACAACAATTGGCGCCGATTTGCTAAAGGAAATGTATCAGAGGACGCCAACCCAGCATTATTTAAACTATGCCGTTCAGATTGCGGAAGGGCATCACGAAAAATACAACGGGACAGGCTACCCCCATGGGATTAAGGGCGAAAACATCCCCCTGTGTTCAAGGATAATGGCAGTAGCCGATGTCTACGATGCGGTAGCTGCAGACAGGATTTACAGGAAGGCCATGGATCCCCAGGAAGCGTTTAACCTTGTTGTCGAAGGCAAAGGTTCGCATTTTGATCCAAAAATTATAGATGCTTTTATTTCTATACATGATGAAATAGAGGTAATCGCCAGGCGTTCAGTAAGCTCTGCTGATGATTGGATAGGTTAAATTATGAAGTCAATCCGCCGCCAAATATTGATTTATACCCTGCTGCCCTTTTTGGTTATCTACAGTTCCCTTTCCGCCTTTATTGTTTATCAGGTTTACAGGATCCAAATGAGGGAAACAGCCTGGGAATTGCGGAACATGGCCCTGTACAGCGAGGCAAGTTTATTAAAGGCCTTCGAAATAATGGAGCTGTCTGCGCAAATTTCCGCACGGGAACTGGAAATGATAGACCCCGTTGATCCTGCAGCCCGGGATATCGGGGAAAAAATAATTACTTCCCGGTTCTTTAACCCCCAGGTGCTTAACGTATGGCTGGCTTTTGAGCCGAACGCTTTTGACGGGAATGACTCTTACCATGTGGGGGAATACCCCGGCGCCCCTTCCGGGCGCTTTATCCGCTCCTATTTCCGGGACGGGGATTCCTGGATTATGGTCGAAGATATGGATGAAACCACTTTAGACGATATGGAAGAATCGTTTTATTATGTAATACCAAAGAAAACCGGTGCTTTTTTTACCGGTCTTGGTTCGCACGAACTGCTTTGGGATTACGGGTTTGGCCCTGTCTATGTTTTTGCCGTCGCCGAGCCGGTTTTCCGGGACGGAAAATTTATTGGCGTTGTCGGAATAGATTCGATGATCGACGATAATACTATGGGGAACAAGATTTACCCGGATGCAATCTCGGCGCTTTTTATGCCGGACGGCACCCTGCACTATTACAGGGATTCTGCCATGGTTGGAAAAAACCTGGAGGAACTTGGGTTTAACAACAGTGCCGGTTTATCAAACCAGTTAAAAAACCGGAACGAACCTTTTCTTTATACGGGGTTTTCCGGGCTTTCGGGCGTAAACAGTTTTAATTATTTTTACCCGCTGGAAATAAACGGGGACCGTATTTTTATTTATACCTCCATGCCCCAGCGGGATGTATGGATGGGCATCTCCCCTGTCCTAATCCTTATTGGCTCTTCTTTTTTGGTTTGTCTGGTTGTCTTTACCCTCCTTTTCCTTTATTTTTCCCGCGGCATAGCTGCCCCGCTCAAAAAGCTAACCGAAGCAAGCGAGAGCATTGTGTCCGGCAACCTGGACATGAGCATAAGCGTTGTTAATTCCAAAGACGAGATGGGGATGATCTCGAAGTCTCTGGTCCGAATGGCAGAACAATTCAGGATGGGAAAACTCCTCCAGGAACGTTACTACGACAGGTTCGATATTATTCTTCGTATCCACTATGCGCTGTTCCGGAGCGGAAACAAGGCAGAAGCTTTTAATTCGCTGTTAAGTGAAGTATCAGCTTACTTTAATGTTTTTAAATCAACATTTGTCCTGTTGGTAAAAGAGAACCCCATGATTGTTGCCTTATACCCCTCTGCCGAAAGGGAAGAGGGGGACAGTGAATTTTTTGCCCATAAACAAGTGTCCAAGCTCCTCGAAGGCAAGAAACATCTTACTGTAAGCGGGGGGATCCTGGAATCGTACCAGTTTACATTTATTAATTTTAATACAAAGTCCCTGTGCATCCTGCCCTTGCGTGTATCCGAGGTTCTTGCGGGTTATATCATTATGGAAGGAAAAAAACAGGAAATGCTTGTTAATGATGATACTACCCTTATGTTTTTGGGCGATGTATTAAGTTACCTTATAAAAAGCAGCTTTGATATGGAAGAAGAATTTATTGCCAAAGAAAAACAGCCGTCGGCAGCCTTAACGGTTTTTGAACACCCCAGTGTCCAGGAGTTTAGCATGATAGAAGAAGAAAATGTCTTTTTTGAAAAAGCCAGAAACATCCAGAACCTGGATGTGGAAAAAGGTATACTGCTTATCGGCGGGGAAAAGAAAAGATATACCGAGCTTTTACGGATTACCATAAAGGTTATTTCCGAAGAAATACTTAAAATGCGGAATTTTTATAGCAGCGATCTGCCTGCATTTGCGATTGAGGTTCACGGAATAAAATCTGCTTTGTTTAATATTGGGGCAGAAGCGCTGGGGGACGAAGCAAAACAGCTGGAATTTGCCGCAAAGTCGGATGATACCGTTTACTGCAAAGAAAGCTACCCGTTATTTGAAGAAAAGCTCCGGGTATTTTCCAGAAACCTGGCTGCCCTTTTCCCCCAGCAGGAAAGAAATTCCCGTACCGGCGACAGGACAGAACTGGTAGATGCCCTGGAAAAGGCAAAAGATGCCTGCGAAAAATTTGATGTTGCTGCCGCAAATTCGCTGCTGGCTCCTTTTATTAATTGCAAATGGGAAGATGATACGATTCAGAAAAACCTGGGTGTTATCCTGATGGATATGGAAAACCTGGAGTATGACGGGCTTACGGAAAAAATTTCCAGGTTAATTAATTTGTTAAGGGACCAGCGCCAATGAAGCACTTGTGCATCATTAACCCCATGGCAGGGCGGGTTGCCGGGCATGTTAATGAACTTGTAGAAGAAATAGAAGATTTTTTTGCAAGAAATTCCAGGATGGACTATAAAATTCATGTTACCCGGTGGAAGAGGGATGCTTCCGGATATGTAATGCGTTATGTCAGCAATGCCAGGGAAATGGTTCGTGTTTATGCAATTGGCGGCGGGGGGACTCTTTTTGAAGTTATTAATGGCGTAATGGGGCTGCCAAATGTTCAGGTTGCTTATTACCCCATGGGCAACGACGATGATTTTCTTACCATTTTCGGGAAAAATGCTAGAAGTGAATTTACATCCATGAGGAATTTATCGCTGTCCCCTGTAATACCGGTAGATACAATTCTGGCAGGAAACCATTATGTAGCATCTGTTATACTTATAGGGCTGGAAGCTGTTTCTTATCTGGAAGGGTTAAAGCTGTCGGAAAAATTCAGGCTGCCCCTTGGTGTAGGTTATCTTGTTTCCGGGTTTTATTATTCCATGATAAAATCTTTGTTAAAATCCTACCGGATAGAAATGGAGGGTTTTGAACTGGAAAATGAATACACCGGTATCTTTATTGGAAATATTTCCAGCCATGGCGCAGGGTACCCTGCCCCGGAGGCCAGTTTTAACGACGGGTATATGGATGTGTATACCTTAAAGCCTGTACCAAAGAGCAAAGTGCTTGCCATTTTGAAAGATTATCAAAGCGGCCACTACAATAAATGGCCCGGTTATATTACCCATTACCGCTGCAAAAAACTCAGGATTACTTCGCTTACAGACATGACAGTTGCACTGGACGGCGAAATCTTTTTTGATAATGAACTAAAATTGGAAATCTGCCCTTCTTCGCTTAATTTGGTATGCCCCTGGGATATGGCGGAACCTTTTTATAATCAAAATGCAACAGAGGGCAAAAAGCAGGCAGACAAGGCTTCTGTGGAACTGGGGCAAACGCAGGAAGTAAAATTGTCCGATTTATTTGTTGATGGAGATGGTTTTTGAAAGAAAAGAAATATTTAAATACCAAAAAAATTGTCCCGTTTCACCACCTGGTCGCCTATACCACTCTTGTTGTGTATTTAATTGCGGTAATTGTAGTAAGCCGTATTTTTGATTATTCCCCCCGGTTTTTTTTAATTCATTTTGTGGCAATTTTGACTTTTGTGGTTTTTTATACATGGCTTCATTTTAACAGCGGTTATTCAAAACACACAATATCCTGGGCTTCCCCAATTGCTTTTTTTGTTGTTGTTACTATTTCTGCACTGCTCCTTAAAGGCGACATCCTTTATGTTGTTTTTATTCTGGCCAATGTTGCCATTGCGCTTTGTTATATGGATTATAAAGGGTTTCTTAAATTCTTCCTTATCTCCGATTTTACCATGCTTGTGCTCCTGCTCATTATTAAATTTCCCATTATGGGCCCGGCATTTCCAATGAATATAAATTACATTGGATACATTTCTTTTACCATGACAGGCATACTGGTTTATATTTCCTATAGTTTTTTTTTAAAAACGCTTTTTAAAGAGGAAAAATCGAGGATCTCCTTTGAATCGCTTATGGATACTACCATTTCCTACATTGTTATTATTAATAACAATGCAGAAGTCGAGTATTTAAGCGATTCCCTGGCCGGCTGGCTTAATGCCAGCGATAAAAATAACATTAAAGGTATGCCTCTCCTGGATATTCTGCCAAGCGGCGAAATACGTATGCTCTTCCAGGAAATTATAGAGCAGGAAGGGTATGTGGAGCGGCAGTTTACCATTTCCATGCGCGATACCAAGTCGTATTATTTACTCAGGTCTTCCCAGCTGACAGGCGGAAAAATTGCCCGCCTGTTTGAATGGACAGACATTACCCCAATTATGGAAGCAAAAAACCAGGCAGAATCCGCTGCCCAGGCAAAGAGCAATTTCCTTGCAAACATGAGCCACGAAATCCGCACCCCAATGAACGCCATTATAGGCATGACAGACCTTATGCTTGCAAACCCCCTTAACCCCGACCAGCTTACCCGCGCAGATACAATTAAAATATCTGCCCTAAGCCTTCTTCAAATTATTAACGATATTCTGGACTTTTCGAAGATCGATGCACAAAAAATGGAAGTTATACTCCGTCCTTTTGATTTTGCAATGCTGATTAACGATACCCTTAATGTAATCAACATTAAATCGACCAAAAAAGGGCTTGCCCTTGTAGCGTCTGTTTCGCGGAATATCCCCCCCGTTGTTGTAAGCGACGAAATAAGGCTAAAGCAGTGTCTGATTAATATTCTTAACAATGCGGTTAAATTTACCAAAGAGGGGGCAGTAATTTTTAGCGCCTGGGCCGAACCGCAGAGCGGCTCGGATGGAAAAACATACAGGCTTAATTTTACAATTACCGATACCGGCCGGGGCATAAAAAAGGAAGAGTTAAACCAGCTTTTTACGGAGTTTCAGCAGCTGGATACCCACAAGGCACGAAACGAGGAGGGGACAGGCCTTGGCCTTGCCATTTCCCGGCGCCTGGTGGAATTGCTTGGCGGGGAAATAACCGTTGGCAGTGTTTACGGCGAGGGCACGACTTTTTCGTTCTACATTGTCTGCCCGGGCCAGCTTAGCGGCTGCCTGGCAGAAGTTGAGCAGGCAGACACAAAACAGGTTTTGGTATACGAGCCCAACAAATACAACGCAGACAGTATGGGGTTTATGCTGCGCGATCTGGGAGTACGCTGCAGCGTCTGCACAGATCTAAAACTGGCCCGGGAACTGTACGAGCAGGAAGATTACAGCCATATATTTTTTGACAGCACCGCCAAAGCAAGTTTTAGGGGTTTTCTTGATTCTGATAAACGGGCCAGTAAATTTTTCCTTATTAAAGAGGTTATGGAAAAATACGACAGGGATATCCCCAATGCCCTAAACAGGCCTGTTTTTATTACCCAGCTTGCAGCTGCCCTTAATGGCAAAAAGAATTACGAACAGCGCAGGATACGGGAAGACGGCGGCTCACTGCTGGTTAAAGATACCCATGTACTTGTCGTTGACGATAACCAGATAAACCGCATGGTTGCCGAGGGGTTCCTGCGCCGTTATGGGGCAGATGTTGATACCGCTTCGAGCGGGGAGGAATCTATCCGCCTGGTCCAGAAATATGACTACGACATAGTGTTTATGGACCACATGATGCCGGGGATGGATGGCATAGAGGCAACCCGCAAAATACGTTCCCTTGGTAACCAGTATACCCGGCTTACCATAGTTGCCCTTACCGCAAATGCCATTTCCGGGGTAAGGGAGACATTTCTAAGGGAGGGGCTGGACGATTTCCTGCCCAAACCCATCATGATCAAGGACCTTAAAGAGATACTTACCAGGCACCTGCCCCCGGATAAAATTATTGTGTAATTTTTCTGTGCTATTTTGACATATACCGTGCTTTTTTTGCTTGACATTTGTTAATTTTTGCCTTAAAATAAACTGATTTTTAGTAATATTACGGTAAGGGGATATATATGTGGGTTTTTTTAATCCTCCCTCTTGCCGGGTTAACCTTAGGCTGGACTATTAGATGGCTTTATGCCAGATTCCAACTTACCGCGTCGGAGCAGCGCGCCGAACGCATTAAGTCGGATGCTATAAAAGAAGCTGAAGCTAAAAAGAAGGAGATACTTCTTGAGGCAAAAGAACAAGTTATACGCGAACGAAACCAGCAAGAACGGGAGACTCGGGAACGCAGGGCTGAGCTGCAGCGGTATGAACGCCGCGTGTTGCAGAAAGAAGAGGTTCTAGAGAAGAAGACTGGCCAGATAGAGAGGATAGAACAGCAATTTGCCGATAAAAACAGGCAAATTGCCGATCGTGAAGCTGAACTGGATAAGGAAGAAGAACGCTACCGCAGGGAACTGGAGAGGATTTCCGGCCTTACGGTAGACGAAGCCAAAGCGCTCATCATTGCCGACCTGGAAAACGATGCCAGGCACGACGCACAGGCTCTTATCAACAAAATTGAGCAGGAAGCGAACCTCAATGGGGAAAAAAAGGCCAGGGATATACTTGTAGCCACCATCCAACGGCTGGCAACGGAAGTTACCGGCGACGTTACGGTCGCCACGGTTACCCTGCCCAACGACGAGATGAAGGGCAGGATAATCGGCAGGGAAGGCCGCAATATCCGGACCCTGGAAACGCTTACAGGCGTGGACATTATTATCGACGATACCCCGGAAGCGGTAGTTATATCCTGTTTTGACCCGGTACGGCGCGAAATTGCCCGGGTAAGCATGGAACGGCTCATAGTCGATGGGCGCATACACCCTGCCCGGATCGAGGAAGTTGTTTCCAAGGTAAGCAAGGACATATCCCAAAAGATATTCGAGGAGGGCGAAAAAGTCCTTTTCGACCTGGGCATCCACAACATAAGCCAGGAAGCAATCCGCGCCCTTGGGCGGCTCCATTTCCGCACAAGTTACGGCCAAAACGTCCTTGCCCATTCCAGGGAAGTGGCGATTATCGCCGGGGTTTTGGCCGCAGAAATCGGCGTTAACCGCGACCTGTCAAAGCGGGCAGCCCTTCTCCACGACATTGGCAAAGGTGCCGAATCGGACTCCGACCTAAACCATGCGGAAATAGGCATGGACATGGCCCGTAAAATGGGGGAAGACCCCAGAATAATCAATGCCGTTGGGAGCCACCATAACGACATAGAGCCTTCCTGCATCGAGTCGGTACTGGTGCAGATTGCCGATGCGATAAGCGCGGCACGGCCCGGCGCCCGCAAGGAGACCCTGGACAACTACATAAAGCGCCTGGAGAACCTGGAGAACATAGCCACGGGGTTTTCCGGCGTGGACAAGGCATTTGCCATCCAGGCCGGCCGCGAACTGCGGATTATCGTCAACAACGACGCAATCAACGACGAGCAGACCAAGTTCCTTGCCAAGGATATTGCCAAAAAGATCGAGGCAGACCTGCACTATCCGGGCCGGATTAAGGTAACGATAATCAGGGAAACACGGATTACCGAGTACGCCAGGTAACAGCGCCCCGGGTGGGGCGTTGTTAGGGTGATTTATTTATATAAGTCTGAATGATTTCCTGTCCTGGTTAGGTAAAGGAATAGTGTTTTTCTATTAGCTTTAAATCCTTTTGAAACTTTGAAGATGGTTTTATCGTGTACATTAAGCAAGCAGTTCTTTCATCATCTCATTGACATCGGTGTAAGATTTACCTAAAGAGAGGTTTTTCTTCATTTCCTGTACTTCCTTGATTGCCTCTAAAGTTTCTGTGTTTGGTATATCCAGGGATATTTCAAAGGGTATTTTTCCCTGCCGAACAGACTGCCTAACAAAGATATTGAAAGCTGTTGTTATGTTCATTCCCAATACATTGCACAAAATTTTGGTGATATCTGTTTTAATCAATAATCGGTCAGAAGGCGGTGTCCGAAAAGTTTGAAAAACTTGTTCGGACACCTTCCTTAATGCAGCATTTTCGTACCGTTTCAACGAAACGGGAGAAAATGCAAGGGCTGGCCGAGAAGTAACCAACTTCTTGGACAGCCCCTTTCCCTATATTTTCAATGAAGTGCCGATTTTTATTAACGGTATTACACCCCCGCCGAATATAATAAGGAAATCGACAATCGCGGTAAGCCCAAATGTCTCTTTTATCCACCAGGTTGTGGTTATATCAATATTAAGGCCGCCCCCATCAATTGCGGCAAACCCCCACAGCATGAGCTTCCCGCCGACTGCAAAGTTCCCGTTGTCGTATGTGTACCCCAGGCCTATCGGGAAGTAATATAAAGGGGGGCCGCCAGCAACTAGCATATCAGCCTGAATCCCTAGGGTAAAACCTTTGGGCGACACAAAATCTACATCCAGAAAAACATTTAAAAATACCGGGATACCATATCCAATCCCAAAGGTTGGCTTAATATGCCCCTTGTCCTCCTGGGCAAAAAGGTTCCCCGTAAACACACTTAAAAGCACAATGATTAAAACAGCCAAAAATAGCTTTTTCTTCATGGTTTTCTCCTTGTGATTAAAATAAACCAGCGTTTAGAACTCTCGTTAGAAAAATAAACAGGAAACTCCTGCTTCGTTTACATATTTTTACAAATTATAGTAGAATTTTACGTCCTACAAGCAAAATACACAAAAAACAGTGACTGACACCTTTTTTTCTTGACAATTTCCGGGAAATAAGTTAGTTTTATTATAGACCGACGGTCGGTCTATATATTTTTCACCAGGAGTTGTTATTATGAAGCTTGAAAAGTACCGCCATCCATTTATCTTTTATGGCTTTGCTGTCATTGTCCCCTGGGCGCTATGGTTCACTGTAGGGGCGATTTCCCATTCCCCGCTCTGGGACAACCAGAATTGGCTTATTTTTGCCAGCATTCTTGGCCTTATCGGCTTAATTACCCCCATGGTAACGGCTTTTGCCCTAAT
>Ga0082212_10001663_pt1 | contig 32686 bp, 31 predicted proteins | sample TergutNt197P3_FD_71548 | JGI IMG/M metagenome (GOLD analysis project Ga0082212, IMG submission 71548) | Neocapritermes taracua P3 segment gut microbial communities from Petit-Saut dam, French Guiana - Nt197 P3 | ecosystem: Host-associated > Arthropoda: Insects > Digestive system > Gut ... | reverse complement strand
CATTGGCACGATATATTTAACTACCTGTTCGCGGAAAGTCTCGACTTCTTCTCTGCCGTAACAGTTTCTCGTGCGAAGGCAGTATGCCATCTCGGTGTAGGTACTAAATCCCAGCTTTTTAGCCATCCCGGTTCTCTGTTCTACCAGTTTGTCATATATCTCATCGAGTTTTTGCTTGTGTCCCGCGTAAAAACCGCCTTCCGCACGATACGCCGCTTCTCTCACAGCTCGGTCGGTACTCTCCTGATACGCCACTATCTGTGATATAGTCGCTTTTTTATTGTCAAAATCAATCTGAGCCGAGGCCGTCAACGCCTGATAGTCGGTAGTAAGCGCGTTCTCCTTTTGCATATCTTCTATTATTTCCGGTGAGATGGCCTTCTCGTGGATCTCGATATTTTTCAGCGCAAGCGAACCTATTTGCGCCTCGAGTTCCTTTCTGAATTTTGAAACCAAAAGCCCCCGTCCGATTCTTATCAGAACTTCCTCAACAGCCGGTAGATTGTTGTCATAATAATCCTGTTCGCCGGAATAAAACTTGTCCCTTGTGTCAATGGTATGGCGGGATTGCGCGAGTGAAAACATAGTGTAAATCCTGCTTTTAAACACATCCAACTCTCTATACGCCGCTATCAGCTCTTCTGCCGAACCGGCATCGGCAATTCGTGTTTCAAGACTAAGCAGATTTTCCGGCAACGGGTCGATTTCCACTCTTTCATACTTTAATTCCGAAAATTTCATTTTCTTCTCCTTATATTCTGTGTGTGTTTTTGTCCGGAGCAAGCCGGATATAGGATATCATTATTTAATGCTTTAATGACTCGACTTTATAAAAACTGCGGCATCAGCCTTATGTTTGTCCCCTCCACTTCTTTTCTCAACGGTATAGAGTCCGAGGCGCCTGCCTTAGTGACCGCAAGTGAGGCTGCCTTACTCGCTGTCTCAAGACAGTCCTCGACAGTGCGGTTCTCGCTTACGCAACAAAGAAAATATCCCGTGAAGGTATCACCCGCCGCAGTAGTATCCACTACCGGCACATCATAGATCCCGTGTTTCGCGAAACTTATACTGTCATAATAAATAGCCCCGAGTTTTCCCAGCGTCAGCACTATCTGCGCTTTCGGAAACTTCATCAGCATCCCGTCACAGATATCCTCACCCAGCTTCTTCCCGGTGAGCGCGGCGCCTTCAACCTCATTCAATATGAACCAATCCACAAGGTTGAGTTCTCTCATGCCTGCCAGTTCACTATCCATCGGCGAGGGGTTGAGCGCTATTATCATTCCGCGCTCATGGGCCTTTTTTATGATATAACCCACATTGGTTATCTCGTTTTGGAGCAGGATAAGGTCTCCTTTGTCAAAATTTGAAAGCACTGCATCCGCTTCGTCCGCGGATATGGTTCGGTTCGCTCCGCCGTGGAGCAATATACAGTTCTGACCGTTTTTGTCCACCTGTATGATGGCGTGTCCCGTAGGGGTATTTTCCTCTATCATCAGATGATTGACATTTACCCGCTCGCTTTTGAGTTTTTCGAGCAGCGCGTTTCCATCGGTCCCTATCTTCCCGGCATGATATACCTGGCAGCCCGCTCTCGCAAGTGCTACCGACTGGTTCAATCCCTTACCTCCCAAATGGTCTTTCAGAGAAAAAGACGCGAGTGTTTCCCCTTCCTTCACGAAGTGGTCGACCGAGTATACATGATCGAGGTTCAAAGAGCCGAAGTTTAAAATCTTCATAATACTATCTCCCTTTACTATATAAAGATCAAAAATACATATACAGCTGACATTGAGTCATCCCATTATACAATTTTCTTCTGCGTTTGGCTTTCATTCCTGCAGTTTTTTCAAATTCGGGATGACTGCTGATGACATAGATCCCTTTATACCGTTGAGGCGACATATTTTTGAAAAACTCCTTAAGCAGTATCTCGGATTCGTCAAAGGACATCATACGCTGACCATATGGCGGGTTCGCAAGGATTATCTCCTCCGGACTCGTCCTAAAGCGGCGCGCGTCTGCTTTTTCAAAACTTATAAACTCACCGACCCCGGCGCTTCTCGCGTTTTGCTTCGCGTTTTCGACCGCTATTCCGTCTATATCGAATCCTCTCGCGGAAAACGAAGCGTCTTCGTACATCATATCCTTCGCCCGCATTCTCGCCTCAGCCAGGATCCCGCTGCCGATAAATCCGAAGTTTTCCATCGCGAAACTTCTGTTCAACCCCGGAGCTATGTTCTTCGCCTTCATCGCCGCTTCTATGAGCAGAGTTCCCGAACCGCAAAATGGGTCGGCAGCTTCACTGTCTCTGCGTATCCTCGCGAAATCGGCAATTCCCGCCGCGAGCGTCTCGCGGATGGGAGCCTCGTGTTTGAGCGGCCGGTACCCCCGTTTGTGCAACCCTTCGCCCGAAGTGTCAAGCATAATGGTGCAGATATCCCCCATCAATGAAAATCTCAGTTGTTTGGTAGCCCCGCTTTTTTCTGTCAAGTAGGGTGAATTGTGGTCCTTTTTCAGTCGTTCGGCAACAGCCTTTTTTATCACCGACTGCATTGCCGGAACACTGGCAAGTCGGCTTTTTATACTGTATCCCTTGACCGGAAAAGCATCCTTTCGCTCAATATACTCACCCCAGGGGACTGAATACACCCCCTCGAAAAGACTGTCAAAATCCGCCGCCTCAAATTCCGACAGAACAATTAAAACCCGCTCGGCGGTTCTGCTCCAAAGATTCGCGTCGGCGAGTCCCTTCTCGTCCACATTAAAGAAAACACGACCGTCCCCGACAATCATATCGGAAGCTCCGGTCTTTTTCAATTCAAACTCGGTAATTTTCTCGAGTCCGAAAAGGCAGGTCGCGACAGCACTGAACCTCATGCTCAATACTCGGGGATAAGTAAGCCGTAGTCGTCGTCGCGGCGCCGATAGACTATGCTGACGGTATCGGACGCCTCATCGAGGAAGACAAAAAACGCGTGCTGTAACATATTCATCTGCAATATAGCTTCCTCGACTGTCATGGGTTTTAACGGGAACCGTTTTTCCCTCACCACTCTGAAATCGTCATAAACCGCATCCCCATATCCTGCGGCGTCTTCGGATACGGTTTCGAGTTCTTGTTTCTTGATTCTCGAGCCGAGCCTGGATTTGTTCTTGACGATCTGCCGGTCAATAAGATCCGCCGCTTCGGTAAACGCCTGTTCCATGTCCTGGGAAGTCCGCTCCGCCCTGTATATGAATCCCCGGTTTCTGACGGTTATCTCCACCGTTTGACGGTTTCCCTCCACCGTCACGGTGACCGCCGCCTCGGCGTCGGATTCGAAATATTTATCGAATTTCGCCATCCTTTTTTCAACCGACTTAAGAAAACTGTTTTTTAACGTGACCTTCCTGCCTGTAGTCTTGATGTTCATTACCCGACCTCCTTATATATACTGAACGTATTTCTCAAAACCGCTTGTATCAGCGTACATTTTTCGTCGCTTTTCCTATTTCCCCGCGTTTATTGATAGGTGATAAATATCATCCGAATACAATCATATAATACCATTTATGCCAGTATTTGAAAACTATTTTGTTTGAATATACACAGTGGATTTGAAAGTATAACAATAGAAAACGACACGGGGCTATAAATATCCGCGTCGTTCTTTCGTCACTTTCACTTGTTAGGAGCCGGAAAGATCGACAAATACCCTCTCGTCGATTGCCGCGTATCCCAGTTTTTCTCTCGCTATGCGCTCGACATACTCCTTTTCTCCGTCACTCAGTACAACCCTCTCGAGTTCCTCGTTGAGCAGTTTCTGGTCGTAGACAAGAATATCAAGCGCTCGCAGCGTCTGTTTTTCCCTGTATATCTTTACCCTTATATTAACTATCGAATATGTGAAAGAAATTATAAGGGCAATCAAAAGCAGGCAGAGCAACCTCCTCCTCCGCCGCTGTTTTACCGGGTTCTTTTTTTTCCCCGACCCTGTTTCCATCCGGTTCCCCGTTCATCGATTGGCTGTTTATATTCTAAAGTCCGCGCATATATAAAGTCAAGGATAAGTTTGAGCATCCAACAATGTCTGGGTTCATCGCGGGGAAGGGAAAGGGTTTGGTCCTTGCGACTATTCTCGATATTAATTATATATTCTAAGTCAAATAAATATTATCAAGCATCTTCTGATTGGTGATAACCGGTTTCAATTGTCCGGTTTTCTGTCACTCCTGTTCGATTATTCGCGCCATACCTCTCGCGGCGTCTTTTCCGGGTACTTCTTCTGTGGAGATTACTTCAAAAAACTGAGTTCTCTCTCCTATTGTCACGCCGAGTTTGTCTCCGATTGAAACATTATACGAAGCTTTGACCTGCCTTCCGTTCGCCGTGACCCTCCCGGCGTCACAGACCTCGTTGGCGACGCTGCGCCTTTTTATTATTCTGCTCACCTTAAGATACTTATCCAATCTCATTATCTGCACTCCCTCAGGTATTGTCTTAGCAGTAATAATTATCCCCGAAACCTTCAGGCTCCGGGGAAACTACTCCTAAATACAAAAGACCATCAAAACTAAAGTTTATTTTCCGGCTATGAGATCTTTGAGAACCTTGCCGGCCTTGAAACCCGGAACCTTTGTCGCCGGGACATTGATTTTCGCTTTTGTCGCCGGATTAATGGCGGTGCGCGCGGGACGATCCTTTACTGAAAATGTTCCGAATCCCACGAGCTGAACCTTTTCCCCACCCTTGAGCGCGGCGGTAATGGACTCAAAAACGGCTGCCACCGCTTTTTCAGCATCCTTTTTGGAAAGCCCGGTGCCTTCCGCGGTCTTGGAAATAAGATCTGCCTTTGTCATAAAACCCTCCAAATAATTTTTTTTGCAGTAATTCTGCTTATTTTAAGGCTTCTTTAGCCTTTGACCACAATTCATTGAGTTTATCTATGCCGCAGGTCTTCATATCTATATCCTGCCGCGCCGCTATGGCCTCCGTAACCTCGAATCTTCGGATAAACTTTTCACACGCCCGATGCGCCGCGAGTTCAGCGTCTATTCCCGATAATCTCGCCACATTGACCACAGAAAACAGTAAATCCCCTATTTCATCAGATAAATCGCCTTCGCCGTTCATCGCCTTTTTGAGTTCCTCTACCTCAGACTCGAGATCGCATACCGCCATTTCCGTATCAGGGTAGTCAAATCCGACATAAGCAGCTCTTTTCTGAACCTTTTGGCTTCTCATCAGTACCGGCATGGAGTTAGGGATATCCTCAATGGCATCTGCCCCGCTCTTTTGCGACTTTTCCTCGCGTTTGATATCCTCCCAGTTTGCCAATACCTTTTCGGATGTTTCGGCTGATACACCGCCGAATATGTGCGGATGTCTTAAGACGAGTTTCCCGCAAAGAGTGTCGGCGATACCGTCGATATCAAAATGTCCTTCTTCGCGCGCTATCTCGGCGTGTAGCGCCACCTGCAGCAAAACGTCTCCGAGTTCCTCACGTAGCATCTCCGGGTCTCCCCGATCGATAGCTTCAGCCGCTTCATATACCTCTTCGATAAAGTTCTGACGTATAGAACGATGGGTCTGCTTCATATCCCAGGGACATCCTTTTTCCCTGTCCCTCAACAGTCTCACCAGAAGAACCATGTCGTTTAAAGAGTAGCTGTTTTTTACCTCAAATTCACACATTAAATATTCTACCTTACAATTCGCATTTTTACAAGTATATTCAGGATTTTTTCGCGCTTAATTATCGTTTGAATTTCTTCTTTGGTAATTATCCCGAAAATCCCGACAGCCAAGACAAAAATTATTACCGCAACGCCTATTGATATCCCGGTCGCTATCCTCTGGCGAATTACGTGATAGAGAAACTCTATCTGAAGATTATATGTGATAAACGCGGCGGCGGCAGAAATCATTCCCGCCGATATTGGTTTTACCACTGCTCGGGCGATATCTATTTTGATATTGGTATTTTTTTCGAGATAGAAGAGACTCAGTACGGTCACAAGGATATATCCGAAAATATTTCCGACCGGCGCACCTTTGATATTAATCGACGGGATCCCGACAAGGATAAAGGTTATCAGCAGGTTGACGACACCTCCGCTCAACAATAACTTGACCGGAAGGTCATATCTGCCGACTGCGTTGAGCATTGTGTTGGACGCGGTATAAAGCGCGAGGAACACCGCCGCGACAGCGAGTATACTGAGCATTGGCCCGCCTATCGCCACCTCGGCGGGGTTTCTTCTGGCGTAGACCATGTGCAGTATCGGTGTCCCTAAGGCCGCTATGCCGAAACCCATCGGAGCCGCTATCAAAGTGGTCAGTTTAAGGGTGGTGTTGATATGCCTCGCAGTGGTCAATGAATCATTCGCCAACCAGCTGTCGGCTATATGAGGCAGCGCGCTCATATTGAAAGATCCGGTGATAGCCGGAACAAGCGAAAAAAACGCATCTCCAAATCCATAACACCCGGAGAGAAATGTCGCTGTTTCCCCGGACTTTCCATATATGGTTTTGCCGGATTTTTCAAGCCATCCGCCGTGGGACGCGAACAACGCGTCGGGATTTCTTCCCAGTACAGTTATCAATCGGTTCTGGATTATCAGGTTACTGAAAAAACTCGTCAGCTGCGTCGATACCACCGCCAACGTCACCGGGACGCCTATTATAAGGATCTGTTTGAGAAGATAACGCCCGGTTCCGGCTTCGGGACTCGCCTCATACTGTTCGGGACTTACTCCGTCACCGTCAATTTTACGGCGGATGACGAGATACAGCCAACCCACAAAGGTGGATATCGTTACACCCAGCATGGCGCCCGCCGCGGCTAAGGAAAGTATAGAGACCCTCGCTTCGGTGAAATTCGCGAACGGTTCTCCCAGAACGGTGCCGTAATCAAGATACTCGTCGGTAAAACGCGCTTTCAAGAAGTATGCCGCAACCAGCCCTACTATACATCTGACGATGGATTCGACCACCTGTGAGACTGCTGTCGGCGTCATGTTGCGCATACCTTGATAGTATCCTCTGTGGGTGCACATAAGACAGCTGAATATTATTGAGGGGGCGACTACGACGACCGCCAGCGCTACGTTGGGGTTACCGAGCGCCTTGGCGGCGTAGATCCTCGAGAACAGCACTAAGGTCGCAGCCCCGACAGTTCCTAATAATAGGAAAAAAAGGTTCGCTACCTTTATGGTCGCGCGGATATCCTTATATCGTCCCTGTTTTTGATATTCGACAATGATTTTGCTAATCGCGGTCGGAAAGCCCGCGAGAGCCACTGAGTATACGATAAGATAGAATTCATACGCCTGTCTGTAGACCCCGACACCGTCTCCGTCAAGGATAGCATTATGCGGAATTTTATAAACAAAACCGATAATTTTGATAATGATCATCGCGGCGGTCAGCACCATCGCTCCGCCGATAAGACTCTGTCCCGACGTTGGGGCCGCCTTTGATCTGTTGGGGTGTTTGAGAGTCAAACCATTGCCTCCGGAACAGGGTCGCCGCAAAACATCGACCGCCCGGTACGCGGTCCTACTATATCGTGACGAACTGAGATCCGGATGGTTATCCTGCAAATACTCCGAATCGTCTTTTCGCGGTAACCCGGTTAATTATATCATTTCCGGTTTATCTTTCTTTTCTACATTTATCCCGCAGCTCGGGCAAAACCTCGCGTCACTCGGTATCATCGCCTTGCATTCCGGGCAGGCGATAAACTCATATTTCTGTTCCTGTCCGCCCATGTTCGCGAGTTCTTCGCGAAGGTCGCCTATTTCCGATACCAAGTCGGTTTTTTCCTTTTCGTCAACCTCGACGCCTGTCTCAATTTGATACTGCAGTTTTCCCAATCTGCGATAGTTATCGCGAAGTTGGCTCTCAAGCCGTTTTTCGCTGATATAGTCCTTACCCTTTACATATAACCCCCCCGCGACATCGGCAACAGTGTTGACAACCTCCTTCGCGGAATCGACTATCTTATCCCACGCTTCAGCCATTTTCTTTTTCCTTTCTCATTATTAATAAATTGGAAACTAAATTATCAATCCGCCGAGAAACTCTCTGAGCATAGAGCCGTCCGGCGTCATGTCTTCATCAATGGGGGTGACTTTTTCGTATCTTCCGGCGACCTCGGCAAGGATATTCCTATATACTCCCCCCTGTGCCTCATCCGTGAAAATTCCTTCGATCAACCGCTTGAACACACATACTTCATACTTTATTGAGGTATTAATGAGATGGTCGGCTTCTGTTTTAAAAGCGCGGACCCATTTTGTTTCCCCCGCCAATAGATTATCCCATAATTCCAGCGTTCTTTCAATGGTATGACCCCGAAAATAGTAATCTCTTATCATTCTTCTGGTAATTCTCAGGTCTCTTGTCGCAATAATCCGCTCTTCACCATTATAATACTCAACGCAAAGTCCAGCATACACGCGGAAAGCATCTTCGCGTTTGATGGACTCAGAAAGTATCGGGTTGAGAGCATGGATACCTTCGACTACCGCTATTTCCCCTTTATCCAGAACTATCTCTTTTTGCTCGGGTTTTCGCTTTTGCAGAACAAAATCGAACTGCGGAATCACCGCGCGCCCGGTTGCCGCCAAATCAAAGAGGTTAGAGTTGACGAGGCCGATGTCCAGCGCGTAGATACTCTCGTAATCCTTATCACCGGTTTCAGTTTCCGGATAGTCTTCGATATTCTTAAAATAATCATCCAACGATATGACCTTGGCCGGCTTTCCTCTCGCGGTCAATGCCTTTGCGAGTTTCAGTGATGTGGTGGTCTTTCCGCTGCCGGAAGGTCCCGAGAGCAGTACTATGCTGCACCCGCTCACCTCCACCTCCATGGCGGCGTTATCTATCCGGCTGGCGTATAGTCTCTCTTCCGACGCTACAAGCTGTTCGGCGTTTTCCGCCTCGCGGTTAAAGCTCTCTATCTGCAGCTTTTGTTTTTGGTCAGATAATACTCTCATAAAAGCGTACTATTCCTTCCTTCCGGTTTTGAACTTCATCGAATGCTTTAAGATACTCAAGCGGATATTTAAAGTTAAATATGCGTTCTATTCGTTTAGCGCGGGCATCATACAGCTTGGTGACCCCTCCTGCGCCGCAGGAAAGTATGGTGTGCAGTTCATCCATAGTATAAATATTATACAGGCATTCATATCCCGGAAGTGAATATCCGGTGTTCTCTAATCCGTCTACCGTACCCTTTTGCCTGTAAATGTAATACGGGTTGTAACCCTCTTTTTCAAGGATATCCCTCGCTCCGGTTATCATCAGTCCGGTATTCTCAGCGAAAGACCCGTCCCTCTCCCTGAAAAAACTGCCTCTTTTTAGTGTCAGCGCGTGTATCGTGACACTCTTCGGATTTAGTTCCAACAGCCTTTTCAAACTTCCGCGAAACCCGGACAAACTGTCTCCTTTGAGACCCGCTATCAAATCCGCGTTGATATTGTCAAATCCCGCATCCTCTGCGTCGGAAAAAGCTCGCAGTATATCTTCCGACGTGTGTCTCCTGTCGATAGTTCTCAAGACTGAGTCATCGAATGTCTGAGGATTTACGGATATCCTGCTTACCTCATATTCTCGCAATACCTTGAGTTTGTCAAGTGTTATGGTATCCGGTCTTCCGGCTTCCACCGTGTATTCCCGTATCCTCTCGATCGCAAAGCATCTTTTTATCACCGCGCACAGGCTTTCCAGTTCGGTTTCGGAGAGAATTGTCGGAGTCCCGCCGCCGATATATATACTTTCAAGTATTAACCCCGCACTGCTGGCAACTGCCGCGGTCTCCTCTATTTCTTCAGTCAGCCTTTCCAAATAACCGGTTATCAACCCCCTGTCACTGTCAACGGTTTTGGATACAAAAGAGCAGTAATCACAGCGCGAAGGGCAAAACGGTATTGAAACATAAAGGGAATAGCTCCTGTCGGTGCTTTTAGTCCGGAAAGTCCTTGAGATGTTCGCGGTGTCCACAGCCAGCCGGGCTTTATCCGCACTTACCCTGTAGCTTTCGCGGAGTCTTGCTTTCGCTTCCCGGTCTGTCAGTCCGGTGTCGAGCAGCGCCTGCGCAAGCTTTACAGGTCTTACCCCCGTCAGTATCCCCCAAACCGGCCTTTTACCGGTGACATCCGCCATAATATCATAAAATATCGCTGACAGATTCCTTCCCGTTTCCTTTTCAGGGATACCCGGCTCCAGTTTTTTTGTAGCCGCCGCCAAAACACCTTCGTAACTGACGGCCGCGAACAAGGTCACTGCGTGTCCGGCTACGGAAGACCTGAGGTATGCGTAATCATCCCCATTATCCCTTTCCTTTTTTACCGGCCGACGCTCATAAACCTCTATATCCGGGACAAAGGTTCTGGCGATATGTTCGAGCTCATATCTGAATTTATGTCCGCTGATAAAAATTTTCATTTGAGATAAAAGTTATTTTCGCGCTCATACTCGAGGGTGGTTTCTTCCATATGCCCCGGCAGTATCCTCAAATCGTCATAATCGAGCTCCGCGAGCTTTTTTAACGACCTTCTTATAGCTTCATAATCCCCTCCCGGAAGATCGGTCCTGCCGATATTGCCGCGGAAAAGGGTATCCCCAGTAAACAGTACGTCTCCGGTTAAATAACACATCCCCCCCGGAGTATGACCCGGGGCGGCAATTGACAGCAGCTCCATTTCTCCGACTCTCAGGATGGTCCCTTCCTCGAGTTCTATGTCTATGTCCCTGTTTACACTTTCGAGATCCAGCTTGTTCATCGCCAGCGCCGCCCGGGTGTTTTCTACTATCTCGGCGACCGCGCCTATGTGGTCGAAGTGTCCGTGGGTCAACAAAACCGTTTCACATTTCAGCCGGTTATCGCTTAAAAAATTTAAAATCCTGCCGGCTTCATCCCCGGGATCTATGACCACCGCGTTTTTCGCGCAATCACTCACTATATAACAGTTTGTTCGCAAAAACCCGACGGGTATCTTTTCTATTTTCAATATTCCCGCTCCCATTCCTTGGTGTCAATTATTATTGTGACCGGACCGTCGTTTATCAATTCTATCTTCATCATAGCTCCGAATTCTCCGGTCAAAAACTCTTTGAAGCCAAATTCACGCAGCATTCCTAAATATCTGTCATATATACTCTCGGCGAAAACAGGTTCTGCCGCTTTAATAAATGAAGGCCGATTTCCCTTTCTTGTATCTGCGAATAAGGTGAACTGCGACACTACCATCACCGAGAGTCCCAATTCAAGCGCCGATAGATTCATTTTTCCGTCTCTATCAGGAAATATTCTTAAATTTGCCGTTTTTTCGGCCAGTTTTCGGAGCAGACGCTCGGAACAGTCCTGCCTGTCGAGTTCCGACGCGGCAAAAAGCACGACAATTCCCCTTCCCATCCGGCGCCATTCCCCGTCGTCGACAGATATTCCGGCGTTATTTACTCTTTGTATTACTAATCTCATATTATCCTTACAGGATTATTTTAATAGCCGCTCAACCGTCCTGACATCCTTTATCTTTTGGAGTTTTGAGATCACGGATTTCAGATGCTCTGTGTTGTTGATTCCCACCGAGGTAACTACAAAAACCCTTTTATCGGTCGTCGTTTTTACGTTCATGGCAAAGACGGGAATATGCATGTTTGACAGCGCCAGCGTAATGTCCGCCAGCAGCGTGTTGCCATCGAGAGCGGTTATCTCCAGTGACGCCCTGAAAACATCCTTTACATCCTCGCTCCAGCTGACGTTTATCCACCTCAAAGACTCCGAGTCGAGGTATTGAGACGCCGATACGTTGGCACATTCGGATTTATGTACAGAAACCCCCTGGCCGCGTGTAATAAACCCGACGATTTCGTCTCCGGGAAGGGGATTACAACATTTCGCGAATCTGATAAGGCAGTTCTCTATCCCCTCGACTACTATACCTCCGGGCGTTTTTCTGCTCCTGATACGGGGGATGTCCTCAATAAGAGCAGGGTCTTCCTGTCTTATGGATTTTTTATATTCCTCTCTTATCTTGGGAATTATCCGCGACATCAGTATCCCGCCGTATCCTATCGAGGCATACATATCCTCAGGCGATGCGAATTTGAGATTTTTTGCTATTTCCCCGGCGAAGTCGACGACCCTGTCAGCGGGCACATTGATCATATGTCTGCGCAGTTCACGATCATACTGCGCTTTCCCCTCAACTATATTCTCATCCCGCTTTTCCCATTTAAACCAAGAACGTATCTTACTTTTCGCTCCGCTGGTATGGACGATATTGAGCCAGTCGCGGCTTGGACCTTTGTCGTCAGGTCCTGTCAGGATTTCTATGAACTCCCCGGTCTTTATTTTATAGGTTATGGGGACAATGCGCCCGTCCACCTTCGCTCCGATCATCCGATGCCCGACAGCGGTGTGGATTGCATAGGCGAAATCGATGACAGTGGACCCGGCAGGGAGGTTGATTATATCCCCTTTCGGAGTAAAGACATACACCTCTTCCGGCAGCAGGTCACTCTTTATATTTCTGAGTATATCTACCGCATCTTCCGCCTCGCGCTGGCTTTCCAGAAACTGCCGTACCCAGGCAAGCCGGTCCTCAAGCCGGTCTTTTCCGCTTATCCCGAGTTTATATTTCCAATGCGCAGCTATTCCATACTCGGCGTTGTGATGCATCTCTCGGGTTCTTATCTGCACCTCAAACGGAATGCCTTCCCTTCCCACTACCGTCGACTGGAGGGATTGGTATCCGTTAGGTTTAGGGGTCGAGATATAGTCCTTGAACCTGTTGGGCAGGGGGTGATAAAGGTCATGGATTATTCCGAGCGCGTTGTAGCAGTCGGCGATGGAATCAAGAATGATGCGGACGGCATAGATATCGTAAATTTCTCCCGTTGACTTATTTTGCATAAATAATTTACGGTATATTCCAAAAATCCCCTTTATCCTGCTGCTTATAGTCGGATTTTTCAGTTCAAATTCCCGAAGGCGTTTTTCTATCACCCCGGAAACCGTAGTTATGAATTCCCCATTGCGGTTGTTATCCCTCAGTATCCCCTCTATCTCGGCATATCCCACGGGGTCAAGATAAATAAGCGACAGATCCTCAAGTTCCTCGGTAAAGTTCTGCATACCGAGCCGGTGGGCTATGGGTGCGTAGACTTCCATCGTCTCAAGCGCTTTATCCCTCCGGGTCTGTTCATCCCAACCTTCCGCCGTACGCATATTATGCATACGATCACACAACTTTATGAGCATCACCCTGATATCCTGATTCATTGCCAGCAAAAGTTTTCTGAGATTCTCCGCCTGCTGTTCTTCAACCGAGGAGAAGGGTATTCTCCCGAGTTTGGTTATTCCGTCCACAAGGTTGGCTATTTCATTACCGAACTGTTTTTCAATTGTCGGCAGGGATACCTCCGTATCCTCGACGACGTCATGGAGCAACGCCGCCGCGACGCTCTCGGTGTCAAGTCCCAGTTCTACGAGCAGCGAGGCGACATGCAACGGATGATCTACGAACGGTTCTCCGCTTTTTCTAAACTGCCCGTTGTGGCTCCTGGCAGCGAGCGTGTATGCCCTTTCAACGAGGTTGATATCTATCTGACGCCCGTTCTCGGCTATTTGGTTTTTCAGCTGCTCAAATGTCATTTCATCTCCGGCAGGTTCAATGCAGTTCACTATGAAGGGCAGCGTAGGTTTCAGACTGCTCAAGTTCTTTTTTAGACGGATTTTTAACCGCCTCCAGCAGATGTTCTTTAGTCCTATTGTCAATAAGCAATCCAAGTTCTTTCAACACTTTTACCGCGGTAAGCGCTTTTCCGGGCGGCATATCATAAAATCGGTAGCTTATCTGCTCCGTGTCATACCCTATGATAGGGCTTCTTTTAATAGAACGGTATATCAGAGCGATATCCTCGCGACACGGAGTTATAAGCGCCTTTTCATCCTGTTTTAACTGTTGCCGGCAGCACATCCTGTCATATATCTTTAAGGTTTCGAAATTCTCCTTCGAAAATCCCGCGGGCGCCATACATTTAATTTTCATCGATACATGTATACGATTCTGCAGGTCGGTGTAAAGTGATAATACATATGCGATATCGACCCTGTCTCCTGCCGAAAAGGGCAGTTTATTCGGCGTCTCGCTGAATAAAGCCGCTTTCATCTTTTTCCCTTCTTTTTCAAACGCGAGACGGCTGTGCTTATCTCCGAGAGGAAAAAGCTCGGTGACCTTTACATCGAGCGTGGCAAATACAGGTTCCTCGTTTTCCGGGCCGAACGGTGCAAGACGCATCAACTGTGATATCTGAGATTCTCCTATATCCGTGAACGAAATCTCAGAACCTACCCTTACCTGTTTATACGGGATAGGCTCAGGCAATCCTTCACAGTATTCCTCCACCCGATTTTTAAACCTTCCGACCATTTCGGGAGCTATGGTAAATCCTGCGGCCATATCGTGACCTCCGAAGCTGCTCACAATATCATCGCAGCTGCTGATGACGTCATACAGAGATAAGCCCTCAATGCTTCTCCCCGAACCGCGCGCCTCAACTTCATCCAGCGCGATTATTATAACAGGCTTCCCGAATCGTTCGACGAGTCTTGAACACACTACTCCGGAAACCCCGGAATTTAGGTTGCTGTCCGAAACGACTATAATCGGTTTTTGCAGCAGTTCATCATCGTTCATGATTTTCTTAATGAGTAAACCGGTAATTTCCTGCTCGATTTTTTGTCTTTGATGATTGAGTTCAGTCAATTGTTTAGCGAGCGAAACTGCTGTTTGGTAGTCGTCGGTCATCAGTATATCGAGCGCCGTATCGGCATTCCCCATACGCCCCGCTGCATTCAGACGGGGCGCCAACGTGAACGCGATATCGTGCGACGAAATATTATCGCAGTCAAGTCCCGCCTCTTGCATCAAAACCGACAATCCGAGATTCTTTTCATAAGCTAACTGACTCAATCCCCGACTTACTATGACCCGATTTTCCCCTACCAGCGGCATTACATCGGCAATAGTTCCTATCGCGGTAAAATGTCCGTAGTGTTCTAACATTTCCTCAACTTCACAGCCTTCAATAGCCGAGACAAATTTCAGCGTCACCCCGACGCCAGCGAGTGACTTGAATGAACTCGAGTCGTCCTCTCTGTGCGGGTCTATCACCGCCACGGCATTCGGCAGCGTCGCCGGAACCTTGTGGTGGTCGCAAATTATCGTTTCTATCCCGTTTTCATTCGCGTAATCAATAGCGTCATGTGAGGATACCCCGTTGTCGACGGTTATTATCAATCCCGCTCCGAGTTTGATAATATCATCCACCGAAGCCTTGACAAGACCGTACCCCGTACAGTTGCGCTTCGGAAGCATCCAAACTACATCGGCTCCCACGCTCTCGAGATACTGGCAAATCAACGCCGTTGACATTATTCCGTCAACATCGTAATCCCCGAAAACCGCTATCTTTTCCGAGCCGTCGATAGCCTCGCGCACACGCTGCGCTCCCTTTTCCATGTCTTTAATCAAACACGCGTCGCCGATGGGATAACGGCTTAATAAAAAATCCTCCGCCGAGTCCATGCAGGTTATCCCTAGGGAAACCAGAGCCACCGCTGTAAGCCGGGAAATATCCAACTTTTCGCGAAGCATCTCGACCTTTTTATCATCTCTTTCTGAAAATATCCATCTTTTTAACGCCATATCATTTATCACCGAAAGTTAATCATTGTGCAAAATAAAAACGCAGGCTGTTTCTGCGGAGATCAGTTGGGTTCTATGGATATAAGGGCATGATACACCCCCGCGACCCATAGGGATTTGCTCGAGGATATCCGGAACCGCACGATGACGTCCCGCTCACCTTTTTCAATACTTGTCAGCGAATCGAGGTCTATTACCGCTACCACCGATGTATCCAAAAGCAACTCGAGTTCCTCCTCGGGACCTATTACCATTACATTGTTGATAAAGCCGGTCAGTATTTCAACATCGTAATTCGACGGCACATTATCCTTCCTGAATTCGGTCACCCTAACTCTCTTACCGGCAAGGTTCTCCTTGGGGAATGTCACGGTTACGATTTCTATTCCGTCAAGATTTTTTATATTTGAAGGCAGTGTTATGTCGAACTTTGTTTCTTCCCCTATCTCAAACTTTGCGAGATCGACCTCTCCAATCAGCTTGGGCCCTAAATTCTCAATGACTTCAGGGTCGGCCGCGACCGGAATCTCAGTGTGCGACAGCACATAATGGAGAGTCGAAATATCAAATCCGTCCGGGACATTCGTAAAACCTATCTCGAGTTTCAGTGTCCCGCGCATCATGACCGGGACGGTAATCTCCGCCGATTCATATGAAAGTTTCAGATTGTCCTTCGGGATAGCCCTTCCGATATCGTCAAAAAGATAGATTTCCGCCGTCACCGCCACCGACTGAGATAAAACTTCCTCATCCCCATCATACTGAGCTACAGCCCGCGCTATTCTGCTGACCTCCGCTTCGGGTCCGCTTATAGTTATCTCCGCCGGATTGACGCTTGTATTCCCGAACATCAGACCGTCGCCTGCAGTGACCCTGCTCACCCTTACGTCTACCGCCATTCTGACTTGCGACTCGGTGTCAAACGTCAGGGTTATGGAATCATCTATCTGCCGTATGCTGAAATTCTGTTGGGAGTTAGCTCGCGTGGCGATGAGATTCAGCTTATAGGTTCCCGGACGCTCCACCCCCGTAAAGCTCGGTATGACCTTGACGCTTTCGGCGGTAAGCTCGCTGATAAGCGACCTTGCTCCGGATACTGTTACATCGATATAGTAGGGTTCGATATTGACAATATTCAATCCGAAGGTTTTATACGCGGCATCCTTTTCATTGGTCAGGACAGGTACCCCGCTGATGACCTTGGTGGTCTCCGGGCTCACGAGATATGATACTATCACCCACGCGCCTACGGCTAAGATAAATGAGAATACGAAAAGCAGCAATTTGTTGTTAAAGAGGGACTTTCTCTCTTTTTGTCCAGTCATCTTCTGAAAAGCCTCCTTCTGCTTTTTCCGTTTTCCCCGTCGTTTGAGTCCGCTATGAGTTCATTGCTCAGCATCCTGAAAAGATTGGCGCCGTCAAGCCTTCTGATGATGATGCCGTTTTGAGCTACCGATATTATACCGGTCTCCTCCGATACAACTATTATCAGTGCGTCGGAGTTTTCACTCATCCCGAGCGCGGCGCGGTGTCTGGTTCCCATATCACGGCTAATTTCTATGTTTGACGAAAGCGGCAGCAAGCATCCCGCCGCCTTTATTCTTCCGTTTTCTATAATCAACGCGCCGTCATGCAACGGCGAGCCTTCATAAAAAATGGTTTCAATGAGTTCGGGGGTTACCGCAGCGTCAACCATGGCTCCGGTTCCGACTATCTCGTTGAGCCCCGTCGCCCGCTCAACGACTATCAGCGCGCCGGTACGCTCATCCGACATATGCTGTACACTGTCACATATGGAGACGATGGCGCCGTGCCATCTGGTGAACTGACTTGACGAGAAACGATTTGAAAAAAAAGAAAACCCGCCGCGCCCAACCTGCTCCAGCGCTCTTCTGACCTCGGGTTGAAATACGATTATAAGGGCGAGGAGTCCTATTTGCAGTACGTTTTGGAAAATGAACGTTACGGTCTTTAACTGTATAAACCCCGCGGTAAAATACGCTATGAGCACCACGGCTATCCCTCGGAGCAGCTGAGCGGCGCGGGTCCTTTGTATCAGCAGAATAAACTGATAAATCAATATGGTCACAATAAGAATATCGAGAAGGTCAAACCACCATTTTTCCGTAGAAAAAAATGCCGATACGGCGTTAGTTACCGATTCTATGACCTGTGACACCGCTTTTATCCTCTGCTTTCACCCGATATCGCGCTGACAAACATTAATTCATATATTTTACCACATAAGAGAGGTTAATGCTAACTATCGCCAGGAGGATAGAAAAAAAGATAAAATTTTTTGAAAACAAATAAGACCTGCAAAGTTATACAAAGTGACAGATACGATAATTACAGCTAAATTATAGGTTAAAGAATCATTTCAAATATATCCCTATATTCTGTTATGCAGCAGAAAAGCTGTTAAAATGACCTTTTCTCCCGGCTCATCATACTAAACGTCTCACGTATTCTGTTTCTATAGTTTACTCATTGTTAAGGAACAATCTATCAAATGCCTTAGCCTTCTCACGGTTTAGGTCATCATTATATATATCCGCCTCAATAAACCTGCCGGATATGTTCATAAGATAATTCTTCTGCAGTTCCATCGCCATAAAAGCAGGATAGTTCTCGCCGTTACAATCGGCAATATTGAACTCGGCGGCTTCAACAAACCCGAATCTCGGATAATACTCCGGATGTCCGAAAAAAAGAATCGCACCATACCCTAACTCTTTTGCCTTGCTAATCGAGTGTCTCATCAAGGCGCTGCCGACCCCCTTTCGTTGAAGTTCCGGCCAAACGCTGATAGGGCCAAAATTCAGGACGGTAACTTTTGAATTGTCAGGTTGCAGTATATATGCATGACTGTAGATAATGTGTCCGACTATCCGGCCGTCGATTTCAGCAACAAAATCAAGTTCCATTATCCCGTCTTTTTTCCGCAATTTATGAACCATATAATGTTCCATCGGGCAGTTGATTTTCGATCTTTCAATTCTGTCGGGCTTATCAAAGGCAGCCCTTGTCAGCCGCTCAACCGTTCTGTAGTCATCCGGTTTCTCCGGGCGTATGTTTATCATTTTCTTTGAACCAGCAAAACAACGGCATGGGCGGCTATCCCCTGCATGCCTCCGGTGAATCCCATTCCCTCTTCGGTCGTCGCCTTTACGCTGACACACGCTTTTTCAATCCCGATGGCTTTGGCTATATTTCCCCGCATAGTATCGATATATTCCTTTAGCTTCGGTTTTTCGCATATCACGGTAGAGTCGATATTCTCAGCAACAAAGCCTTTCCTTTTAATAATATCTGCTGTTTGCTCCAAAAGAATCAGGCTGTTTATATCCTTATACCGCGGGTCGTTATCCGGGAACAGTTTCCCTATATCCCCTAACGCCAAGGCTCCGAGCAATGCGTCTATTATGGCATGAACCAGGACATCAGCGTCGGAATGCCCCGATAAACCCAGCTCAAACGGAACGCAGACCCCTCCGAGAATCAATTCACGGGAAGAAGAAAACCTGTGAGCGTCGTATCCCTGTCCTATTCTCATATTATTCTCCTTACCCCGGGAGTTACTAAGGTCCTGCGGAAACGTAATCTTGATATTTCCGGGTTCCCCGTCTATTATTACTACACGTTCTCCGAATCTCTCAACAAGTTCACAGTCGTCGAAAGCGTCGTTTCCGGAAAAATCAGCTGCCGCTTTGCGGTAGAGCTTCGCGTCGAATACCTGGGGTGTCGCAATGGCGCGCAGTGAAGGCCTGAAGTGCGTCGCCAGGACAAACCCGTCGGCGTCGAGTTGTTTTATCGTGTCTCTGACCGCCGTGCCGCTTGCTGCCGCTTTGTATTTAACGGCAGCCTCGATGGTCCTTTTTATCAGCGAATCGTTTACAAATGGTCTCGCCGCGTCGTGGATACAATAGTAGTCCGCGTCGGATCCGGCTGCTGCTACCCCGTTCTGCACCGACAAAAAACGGGTATCCCCTCCGGACACGACGGTTATCGGTTTGTTTTGGTCAATCCCTCCGAGCAGACGTTTTACTTCCGCGACCTTATTCTTCCTGACAACAACTACTGCCTCATCGATCATTGAGTTGTCAAGCAAACGAAACACCGAATGCTCCAAAACAGTGCTGCCATCTATCATATATTCCAGTTTGTCGACACCGTTCATCCTTTCGGAGCTGCCGGCGGCTACTATTATCGCGCTTACCTTCATCTCTTAGCCTTTGAAAAGTATTATTTCTCCTGTTTTAAATCCGTACTCATTCCCGGTTCTATAAATCTGTGAGATGGGATTTTATTGTTTTTTACCCAGTTCAATAGCGCGGAGGTTGCTTGCCACAAGGTCCTTCCTTTTTTCGGAAACGCTTTTTTCGACCGCCTGTTTTATTGTTTCATCGCCGAACAGTCCCGTTTCTTTAAAAAGCTTGCCCAGAAGAATCATATTTGACAATCCCTCAAGCTCCGCCTGCCCGGCCAAAGCCGTAGCTTGTACGCTGTGGGAAACAATATCCCCACGTTCGCTCTCCCTGCCCACAAGGGTGGAATCCATGATGACCGCGCCTCCTGAAGTCACGCTGTCTATCAGTTTATCGTAAGAAGGTCTGTTTAACGCTATAAAAACGTCCGGTTGGGTGACCAGAGGTGAACCTATCTCGCGGTCGGATATAACCACAGAACAATTCGATGTCCCGCCGCGGGTCTCCGGTCCGTAGGAAGGAAGCCAGGTCACGAAATATCCTTCGCACAATCCCGCATACGCCAGCACCTTACCCGCGAATAAAACCCCCTGGCCGCCGAATCCGGCGAAAAGAAAACTCCTTGTCATTTTTATTCCCTCCCAGTCCTGTCTTTGTAGACTCCGAGAGGATAATAAGGAATCAGACCGCTTTCTATCCAATCCAGTGCCTCACGCGGTGACATCCCCCAGTATGTAGGGCAGGAGGAAAGTACCTCTATTATTGAGAACCCTTTCCCTTCCAACTGGTTCATGAATGCTTTTTTTACTGCGCGTTTCGCGGCGGTCACCCTTGCCGGGGAGTTTACCGCTACGCGTTCTGCGTATTCTGTCCCATCGAGGGTGGATATCATCTCACATATTTTTACCGGATATCCCGCGGACTCCGGCGCCCGGCCGTAGGGTGTCGTTTGCGTCACCTGCCCGGGAAGGGTGGTTGGCGCCATCTGCCCTCCGGTCATGCCGTATATCGCGTTGTTGATAAAGACTATTGTGATGTTTTCCCCTCTTGTCGCCGCGTGCACCGTTTCCGCTGTTCCTATAGCGGCGAGGTCACCGTCTCCCTGATAGGTAAAAACGACATTTTCCGGCCGCGTGCGTTTGACCCCCGTAGCTACCGCCGGGGCTCTGCCATGCGGCGCCTGAAGCATATCGCAGTTGAAGTAGTTATAAGCGAATACAGCGCAGCCCACCGGCGCTATTCCCACCGTCTTGCTCTCGATTTCGAGTTCATCGATAACTTCAGCGACTATACGATGCACTATTCCGTGGGTGCATCCGGGGCAATAGTGCATCAACTCGTCGGTCAGCGCGCGCGGTTTTTTATATATCACAGACATCAGTATTTCCTCCCGTATGCTTTTTGATCTCTTCCAATATTTCCGACGGGGTCGGTATGACGCCTCCGGTCCTTCCGTAGAACTCAACAGGGGCATATCTCTCCGCCGCCAGGCGGACATCCTCTATCATCTGTCCGTCGCTCATCTCCACCACCAGCAGTTTTTTTACTTTTTTTGAATAAAGTGTTATTTTCGCTGCCGGGAAGGGCCAAAGCGTAACAGGCCGAATCAGACCGGCTCTTATCCCTTTTTCGCGAGCGGACTCAACCGCGGCTTCCGCTATCCTCGCGCAGGCGCCGTAGGCGACTATACCTATGGCGGCATCCTCCATATAATGGCATTCGACTCTCGTTTCCTTATCCATGATGGCCTGATATCTCAGCAGACGATCACGGTTTTTTTGCTCAAGTTCAACGGCCTCGAGATAAAGACTGCTTATTATATTGCGACCTCGTTTATCCGAATGTCCGTTTACCGCCCAATCCTTTTGAAACACGGCAGGTTCCCTGTCCGGGAAATATACCGGTTCCATCATCTGTCCCAAAAGACCGTCCGAGAGAATGACCGCAGGCATACGATATTTATCCGCGAGTTCAAACGCGTCATATACCATATCTATCATCTCCTGAATGGACGAGGGCGCCAGTACTATAACGCGCGCGCCTCCGTGCCCGTAACCTTTGGTAGCCTGCCAGTAATCGGCTTGCGCGGGCTGTATCCCGCCGAGACCCGGACCGGCTCTCTGTACGTTGACGACAACGCATGGCAGGTCACAACCCGCCATATACGATATGCCTTCGGATTTCAAGCTGATACCGGGTGATGATGAACTGGTCATCGCTCTCGCACCACAGGCTGCCGCTCCCAATACCATATTAATGGCCGCGATCTCACTTTCAGCCTGCAGGTAAACCCCGTCTTTGATTTTCGGCAGACGTTTTGACATATAGGCGGCTATCTCGGATTGAGGGGTGATGGGGTATCCGAAATAGCATCTGCATCCTGCCCTGACAGCGGCTTCCGCCAACGCCTCATTCCCTTTCATAAGCATTTTCTCGCTCATCACAAGTCCTCCCTTTCAACCGTTATCGCCGCGTCCGGGCACATAAGCGCGCATACCCCGCAGCCTGTACAAACCTCGGGCTGTCCCATCCCGGCCGGATGATATCCTTTTTCATTGATATCTCCGATATCGAGCGTCAATACGCCGTTCGGACAGAAATCAGCGCACAATCCGCACCCCTTACAGCGAATTTCATCGATTTTTACACTCCCCTTTGCCATGCTGCATCTCTCCTGTCATTCCAAATATTAGTATATATTATTACCCGGGTAATTCCTAAAACTCTTCCGGTGGTTCCCACGGCAGTTTTACCAAACGCCTTATCGGATAACAGTCCTTAACTATATCGGCAAATTTTTTTATAACCACCGTCGCGAGAAGTTCTATTCCTGTCACCCGAGAAAGGGTTTTCGCGAAGTCCAAAGAGAGTTCAATATCCGCACCCCGAGTTTCGGAGCCGAGATTTGAGGAATTGATAAGATAGGAAACCTTTAATCGGGAAGCAGCTTCAATCGCCTTGATATTCTCCGCGAGTTCTTCGGCAGCTGAGCTTCCGGGTCGGTAGATACTGAATAGGTAAAGCATATCAGCTGAGTTTTCTGCCCTTATATTATCCGCAAACCTGCCCAGAGCTACAGCCCCGGCATCATCGCCCCCTATATCGGCTATCACCCTATTCCCGGAACTGAATGCCGCGGCTGTCTCGCGCGGGACCGACGGGACATCTGCCGGAGACCCGGCATAACGCGAGGCTATTACGGTTATCCCCGCAGATTGAAGATTTTTCGTGAAATCAGCTGTCCTGAAAAACGGGTTCACGATATCCAGGTCAATAATGGTGACCTTTTCACCGTTTTTCGCGTAATCCAACGCTAAGTTTACCGCTAAATTGGTCTTTCCGCAACCGTAGTTTCCGGTCAATAATATATTTTTCTTTAATCTGTCGAGCAATTTTTGACCTCTTCGTAAATACGGATTTAACTGACGCTTTATTGATTAATGAAAAGGAGATACAACTGAAAACGGCGCTGTTCGCGCCGTTTTATCGTTTACCCGGCGGGAACACTACAGCAATTTATACTATAATCTCTTCTTTTTTCACTACCTTGTTCGGATCTATCTCGAACATTCCCGGTCTTTCATCGAGGGTAAGGAAACCATCAATGATTTCCGGCGGCTCTTTAAGCGGTGAGACAAATCCCGGTACCGTCCTCATAAGATATTCAAAGCACGGCGTTATATCCGGAGCCATAGCTGCGGACACGCTCATCACGGGTAAAAGCGACATCCCGTGGGGAAGGTACTTTACACCGTATATCTCGCACAGCTCTCCAACCCGCATGGATTCGGATATCCCTCCGAAAATTTCAGGTTCCGGCTGATAGACGTCGACTACCCCGGCTTTCAGAAATTCATGTATCTCAAATCTGTTAACGAGTTTTTCCCCGAGCGATATCTGTATGTTTGACTTTTCGCGCAGCATCTTAAACGCCTCGACGCGATCGGTCCTCAGCGGTTCCTCTATCCAGAACGGACGCGCTTTTTCAAGTTTAGGGAATATCTCCATGCAATAGCTGAGATCCCACGCCGACCAGGCGTCAAACATAATGTTCGCGTCCTCGCCCGCAGTCTCCCGCACGGTGTATACAAGCTCAATATTTTTTTCCATTCCCTTGCTTCCGGAATCCGGGCCGTATTTAAAAAACCATTTTTGTCCCCATACATTCATTTCTTTGACTTTTTTTGCGTATTGCCTGACAAGCTCCATATCGTCCACGTCGCACCCGAGTGTGCTTATATACGCGGGCAGTTTATTCCGCCCGCCGCCGAGTAACCTGAATACCGGAAGTCCGGCCGCCTTTCCCAGAAGATCCCACAACGCGTTATCTACGGCTGACACGGCTCCCACAAGTGACCCGGTCCTGCTGTAGGGAAAGAGTCTGTCTATTTTATCCCTTATCGTGCGTATCTCGATCGGGTTCATCCCCGTCAGCAGCGGCTTGAACATCGTGAGAACGCCCTCTACCTGCATAAACTGATTGACCGGTATATGTATCCCGCTTATCCCCTCGTCGGTCATTATCTCAATCATCACGTTTTTCGCGAAACCTTTTTCGGGGGCGAGACGGGGAGATTGTGAGTATCTTATGGGTCTGCTTCGATATTCCGCATAATAGTCAGCGGGACTTGCCTGTCTGTCCTTCTGCGGCCAGCCCGACTCAAATTCCGTCGTCAGGACATATGCTTTGACATCGGTTATTTTCATAAAATCCTCCAAAAACGCCGTTTCCGAAAGGAAACGGCGTTTCACTTAATCCTCTTCGGAATCGGTTTCATCATCTTGTTTTTCCGACTCGGGTTCACCCTCAGCCTCGAACGCGTCTTCTGCGGCCGGTAGGGTTTCAGGTTCGGCTTCAGATATATCTTCTTCTCCGGCATCCGATTCGGGTTCGGTCTTTTCTGTCTTTTCCGTCTCTTCCGTTAGCTCAGCGGCAGTGTCAGCGGTTATGCCCTCATCCGGTTCGGGATCGTCTCCGGCAGCCTCGACAACATCTCCATCATTCAAAGGCTCAATCTGCTCACTTTTATTCTCTTCTTCATCAGCAGAGGTAACCTCAACCTGCTCTTCCTGAACTGCTCCGTCATCGGTCAGCTCAATATCACTATTCATATTGACCTCAGCCGCAGCATCTTCCCCGGCGGACGCCTCAGCTTCGGTATCCTCAGCCTTTTGTTCTTCTCTCGGCTCTTTCGGCTTTACCTTCCTCTCAAGCACGGGTGCTCCTTCATATTTCATTGATAGGGATATACGTCTCCGGTCCGGCGCGATATCGATGAGCTTCACCATGACATCATCACCGACCGAAAGGACATCCGACGCCTTTTCAATATGCTCCTGCAATATTTCAGAAACATGGACAAGGCCGTCTACTCCGGGTAAAATGCGGACAAACGCCCCGAATTTTGTGAGAGAAACGACCTTAGCGGGGAATATGTCGCCTATTGCAAAGTTCATCTCGAATTTATTCCACGGATTATCCTCTTCCCTGCGATAACTCAGAGATATACGCTTGCGTTCTGCGTCTACCTCGCGGATACGCACCGTGATCTCCTCTCCCAATGATACAATATCCGAAGGGTTTCTGACCCGCTGCCAGGAAAGCTCGCTGATGTGAACCATTCCGTCCACTCCGCCTAAATCAACAAAGGCACCGTAACTCGTCAACGATTTTACCTTTCCGGTATACTCTTTCCCCACCTCAACGGTGCTCCAGAAAGCGTCGCGTTTTTTGTTGAGTTCGTCAAGGAGCACCGCGCGGATGGAACCGATGGTGCGGCGGCGCGCGGGATTCACTTCTAAAATCTTCAGCTTTACATTGGTGCGAACCAGATGATCGTATTTTTCCCCGTATCTCAGCGTAGCCTGCGATGCGGGAACAAAAATACGCACACCCTTGACTATAGCGATAAGTCCGTTGTTTACCAGTTCAAGAACATAGGCGTCTAATGCCTCTCCGTCGTCCGCGGCGGTCATTAAAACCTCCAGACCCACACTGGAATCCAATCTCTTTTTTGAAAGGGTGGTAATACCCTCCTGATCATTTGTGGCTATGACTAATAGATTTAACTTATCGCCGACGCTTACTATATCCTCAGGTTTTTGTGTCGAGTCATCCCCGAGTTCCTCCGCGGGGATTATTCCGGTATGCTTTGAACCGATATCGACCACAACCTCATTTGCGCGAATCTGAGTCACGACTCCGAAAACCCGCTGGTTGCGATGAACCTGACGCAGGGATTTCTCCAAAGCCGTCTCAAAATTAAAATCCTCATCCTTTACGGGTTCTTCCCCGGAGTCCGCTGTATCAGCCTCCGGCTCGTTGGATTCGGCTTCCGGTTCCGGGAGTTCTTCTCCGGATTCCTTTGACTCTTCTTCCGGTCCCGGGGATTCAGACTCTGATTCCTTCACCTCTTCTCCCGATTCCGAACTTTTCTCAACAGCGTTCATATCTCCGTTCGCTGCCTCATCTGCCGGCGTTTCCTCCTCAATCTCTTCGATGATAACACCGTCATTTTCCTTCAATATCTCGTCCATCCGTTTAAGAACCTCCTGAATTACTCGAGCGGGCGTCGACGCCCCCGATACCACTCCTATGCCGGCAGCCCCTCTCAGCATAGACGCGTTAAGTTCGTCCTTGGATTCAACAGTGTACGCTACGGCGTTTTCCGAACATATCTCGCGCAGCTTTTCTGTATTTGAGCTGCCCCTGCCGCCTATCACGATACACACATCATTTTCCAATCCCAGACGATGAGCCTCCCGCTGCCTCTCGGTTATCGAGTCGCAAACGGTCTCAAACACCTCTATGTTTGAAAAAAGCTCCCTTCCGGTTTCTATGCATCTTGTATATTGTACCAGATTGAATGTCGTTTGCGCAACCATTAATACCGGGACATCTCCGGTTTCGGGAAAAATATTTTCTTTCAACTGTTCCGCCCGGCTGAAAATATAACACTCCCCGGAACAGTGACCGGCAATTCCCATTACCTCAGGATGGCTGACGTCCCCCGCGACAAGAACCGTCTGACCGTTAGCCGACCCTTTTTTTACTATTTCATGTATGCTGCCGACACACGGGCAGGTGGCGTCTTTATACTCCAGTCCGAGGGCTATTATCTCATCGTATACTTTCGGCTCAATCCCGTGGCTGCGTATCACCAGGGTATTACCCTCACCGGCGTCTGAAGGTTTGTCGATAGCTTTTATCCCCTTTTGTTCAAGCTCCGCTACCACCAACCGGTTATGTATGATGGGGCCTAATGTTACAACGCTTTTCCCTTCGCGAATTAAGTCTTCGCAAATCTCTACTGCCCGTCCTACTCCGAAGCAGAAACCTGTCGTCGAAGCCGGGTTTATCTTCGCCTTGCCCACGCTTTTTTCCTTTCATTATTCCGGCATCTCACCCCTACGCAACTCGGTGAAAACTTTTTTTGTTGCCTCAATAGCTCTTTCGTAGTGTTTATCTCCGCTCCCGAAATTTATGGCTTCCGGTTGTATGACCGTTCCGAACCGGACTATGGTTTTGCGGAATACCCTGATCCCTTTGGGAGCTATGATCTGGCAAGGAAGAATAGGTGTGTTTGTCTTAATCGAAAGTGAAAAAGCTCCGGCTTTAAAGTCTAATAACCTGAAATCCTTAGAGCGGGTGCCTTCCGGGAAGATGAGCATGGTTTCTTTGCGATCCAAAGCTCTTCTCGAAAGCGCCAACGCTCTGGCTCCGTCGGTTCTGTCCACCTTTATACACCCTAACCAGCCGAGAAGATATTTGAACAAAGGAATTTCATACAATTCCTTCTTCGCCATCGGACGAAAATAAAACTTTCCGCTCACCGCTACTATTATAGGGTCCCAGGCATTTATATGATTTGACAGTATAATAAAGTTTCCGGTTTCGGGAATACATTCCTTGTTTTCGACATGCAGAAAAAACAGAAAATAGATGAGCCATCTGAAGTTTCTGATCAAGAACCGATAAAATCGGGTCATTGGTTAAAATTACCTTTCACAAGTTTAACTAAAATATCCACCGAGACCTCTAACTCATTCCCGGTAGTGTCGACAAGTATCGCGTCGGCAGCCGGTCTCAGCGGCGCCGCGATGCGATGGCTGTCGTTGTAATCGCGGGTTTTCATATCCTCGAGAACCTCGTTATAGTCCGCATGTATACCTTTTTCAGAAAGTTCCTCATATCTTCGCCGCGCCCTGTCTTCCGGGGACGCGGTAAGAAAAATTTTAATGTCGGCCTTAGGCAGCACCACCGTTCCTATATCCCTTCCGTCCATCACGACATCGTTTGTTTCGGCAATTCTTCGCTGAAGCAGAAGCAAAAACTCCCTGACCGGAGGGTGCGCCGAAACCGCAGACGCCGCCATGGATACCTCGGGCGTTCTTATTTCATCGCTCACATCCCTGCCATTGAGCAGGACCTTCTGCACCCCTTGGTCATATTTCAGGTCTATAGATAGTCCGGGCAGAAAGGATGACACCGACCTCTCATCCTCCGCGTCCGCTTTATGCGATAAAATATGGAGCCCGATAGCTCTGTATAATGCTCCCGTATCGACATATACAAACGCCAGCTCCTGAGCGAGTTTCTTTGCCATTGTACTCTTCCCCGCGCCCGAAGGTCCGTCTATAGCTATAGCCTTCATCATTCTCCTCATACGACTAAAATTATACCTGCAATTATACTATATTACACTTCAAATTTCATTCCCTCGAGTACCTGGCTTCCCGCCGCGGCGCCGGTAGCGAAAGCTATCCCGAGGTTAAATCCCCCCGTGTAGCCGTCCGCGTCCAGTACCTCCCCGGCGAAATGAAGATTTTTTACCTTTTTCGACATCATCGTCTTTGGATCTATTTCCGAGAGTTCGACACCTCCCGCGGTTATTACTGCCTCCTCTATAGGCCGCGGCTCTATGACGGAAACCGTAAAGCGCTTGATTGCTCCCGCCAAAGCCGCGCGTTCTGCCGCCGTTACGGAGTTTATCCTTTTCCCCGGGTCTATTCCGCTTTTTGATATCACTGCCGGGATTATACTCTTTGGCAGCAACGCCCCGAGGCTGTTTTTTAGTTCCTTGTTAAGGTTTTCGGAAAAATCTCTTATGATTCTCGCGTCCAGTTTTTCCGGTTCAAGCGCCGGTTTCAAGTCAATATATGCGGAGATTTCTCTGTACTCCTCTCCTACAAGGTGGGACGACATAGACAACGTCAACGGTCCGGACAACCCGAAATGTGTAAATAACAGTTCTCCGCGCTCATGAAACACCCGGGTCTTTGCGCGCCGAGCAGTCAACTCCACATTTTTGAGCGAAAGTCCCGTCGGCCAAAATTCGCCGGTCTCACAGACCAGCGGAACCAGCGACGCTCGCGGCGGGTTTATGGTATGTGACATTTTTTTCGCCATAACGTAACCATCCCCGGTACTTCCGGTTTTCGGATAGGAGAGCCCTCCGGTGGCTATGATAACTGCCTTGCACGCTATTTTTACTCCGGGCTGAAGAATCACCGCGCTTACCGCACCACTGTTTCTCACAACCTCGGCGACCCTTCCCCTAACAATTTCAGCGCCTGCATCCCTCACGGCGCCTATAAGCGTCTCGGCGACATCATTGGCGTCATGGCTTTCAGGGAATACCCGTGAGCCGCGTTCGGTCACTAAAGCGAGTCCGCGATACTCAAAAAAGCGCATGACCTCAGCGCTTGAAAACCCGGTCACGCAGCTTCGTAAAAACTTCGCCCCCCTGCGGATATTGCTCAAAAAAGTCTCGACGTCACAGTCGTTGGTAAGATTACACCGGCCTTTCCCGGTTATCCTGAGTTTCTTTCCGGCTTTTTCTCCCCTGTCCACGACCAGCGTCCTGAGTCCTCTGTCAGCGGCATAACAAGCGGCGATCAGCCCCGATGGCCCGCCGCCCGCTATTACGACATCATAAAAAGAAGCGACCTCAGCTATCATCATTTCCCCGCGAGCGTTTGATAAATACAAAAATTTTTTTGCATCTGCAGCAAAACCTGCGTTTTGTGTTTGTATGCTTTTCTTAAGTATAACACCCCTCTATTTTCAAAACCAGCTCTTTGAACAACATCTGTTTTATCGGTATAACTTCTTCTGCCGATTCAGATTTGAAAACACAACTTTCGGAATCTATGGTAAATGTTATATCTGCCGGATATTTGTAATCGGAATAGTTTATCACGCAACTGTATCCGTATTCAGACGCCATCTCTGAGATTTAAGTTTCGTTTTCCAATATCTCAAACCCATATCTTACCCCGTCTATCCTGTCTGTCACACATAAACAGGGATAGTCGTTTCCAAATAGTTCTTCACAAAGCCTTTTTCCGAATGAGAGGGCTTGTTTTGTATCACCCTTTACTGATATAACCGGGATCTCAAGCTCCTTTAAGGTTTCTCTTTCGTCCCGTCTTCGGATATGAGAGCGATCCCAGACCAATACTCCGGATTCTGCCAGCGTTTTATACTGCCTTTCATCGAGTATACCGTTAAATATAACCCCGGTGATTCTGCTGTCAACCAGCTTTCGCAATCGTTCTTCAGATATGTTTCTAGTCAATATATTGGTGTTGTTTTCATCCGTGTAAAAATCAGCAAACCGGTTTTTTTGAGTTTCGTCTTGTCCTATGTTTCTTGAGAGTATATTGCTGATGTTTCCCGGACGGCGGTCTTTGGTTGTTTCACATAACCTTATGATTTGACTTGTTATCACCGGGGCGGCGTAACTGTTACTTTGCTGTGTTTCGATTATTAATTCTTCCGATAGTACTGCCGAATGAACCGACCCAGTTTCATAATCTATATTTTCATGTTCTGATTTGATATATTGATCATCCTTCAGAGACGGATTGCTCATTACCCCTATTACTCCGGTGAAGCAGGCGGGATATGACCATGAGTTTCGGTTGCTCAATGCCGCGACGAAAATACACCCCTTTGTTATCCCATTATTTACAGCCCTCTGCAGTTTCCCCTTGTCGGTTATTTCGGAACTGCCGATGCTCATATGTATTATTTCTATCTTGTTTTCAGCACACCATTCTATGGCTTTTACAAGGTTTTTTATCGAACCGCGGTTGTCATTTTTGTTTAAGACTCTGATGCTGCCAATTTGGGCGTCGTGAGCGTATTTCTTTATCACCGCGGCACAGAGAGTCCCGTGACTATATATCTCAGGGTCAGTGTTGTCATCGGTTAAATTTATGTCAAATAATAGTTTTCCGATATTTAAGAGATTAGGGTTTATTCCGTCATCTATAACCGCTATTCTCATACTCTGTATTTCTCGGCTTGGAGATTAAACAGTTCGGCGTATCTGCTTTCCATCGATAGTAATTCGTTTTGCGTTCCGGTTTCTATGACCTTGCCGTCTTCTATGACAATTATCTTATCGGCGAGATGTACATTGGATAATCTCTGTGAGGTAAAGAGGACGGTTTTGTTTTCACTCAAGCTTTTTATATTCCTGAACAGTCTTTCCTCTGCTTCGGGGTCTAAAGACGAAGACGGTTCGTCCAATATCAGAAATGAACACTTCCGGTAGAAAGCTCTCGTGAGCGCGAGACTCTGGTTTTCTCCTCCCGATAGTTCTATACCGTCGTCGTCGAAGTATTTGTACACCGTGGTGTCCAGTCCCTTAGGCGCTTTTTGTGTTATCCCTTTCGCGCCGGAGAGTTGGATAGTTTCTTCTATTTCAGTGTCTTCCGGTTCTCTTTCAACATCTCCCAATGTGACGTTTTCTCTTATGGAGAATCCGAAGTTAGCGGAGTTTTGAAAGTATGTCCCTGTTTGTCTTCTGAGACTTTTCAATGTATAGATCTTTATGTCTTTACCGTTTATCAGGATTTCACCCTTATACGGGTCATAGTATCTTAAAAGCAGCTTTATTATGGTCGTCTTGCCGGAACCGTTTAAACCTACCAATGCGGCTTTTTCAGTTTTGTCTATTTTGAAGCTTATCCTGTCAAGCACATCGGTTTCGCTTTTGGGATATCTGAATCTGACATCCCTGAACTCTATGGTTTGAATATCTTCGAGCTTTTCGGTTCCGTCCGGTATGTTATTAAATGATGAGTCGGTGAAGCTCTTGACTGTTTGAATTCTCTGTCGGTTGTCGTATACCGTCATATAGCTTGAAGCTAACATATTGACAGAACCTATTAATGAGCCTATGAGTCCTGTATATAATGTGAAGTCTCCGACGGTCGCTGTTTTTGCTATCGCATTCAGCGCTACGTTTACTATGATAAAGCCCAGGGCTATTTCGGGAAGGATACTGAATAACGCCGTCGTCAGGGTTCTTTTTTTGATCATTCCTTTTCTTTTGTGAAACATAGCAGTCCATATAGTGTCATATTTATTTCTTAACAGATTGCCTATCCCGTAGAGCTTAATGTCCTGAGCGTGGTCTTTGCTTGTCAATAGATGATGGATATATATGCTTTTTCTCTGTTCCGGGATTTGGTCAAGGCTTAAGCCGTATACCAGTTTTGTGTATTTCCTCGAGGCTATAGCTGACGGAATACAAGTAACAAGTATTATCGTTCCGTATATCCAATTGCTTCCGGCTAAGATAATAAACGTTCCCACACATGACACCGCCGCGCTCACCGCATCAAGCGCCAGCCACAATATGGAGGAAACGGCGTAGGAGTCTCTCGAGGCAGTAGTCATCCGGTCGTAGTATTCGGGATTGTCGAAGACTTCTATATCGGAACCAAGCACGCTGTCTATTATCTTTAATGTCATAAAC
>Ga0082212_10000337_pt1 | contig 32706 bp, 21 predicted proteins | sample TergutNt197P3_FD_71548 | JGI IMG/M metagenome (GOLD analysis project Ga0082212, IMG submission 71548) | Neocapritermes taracua P3 segment gut microbial communities from Petit-Saut dam, French Guiana - Nt197 P3 | ecosystem: Host-associated > Arthropoda: Insects > Digestive system > Gut ... | reverse complement strand
CGAAAGCGGTACGATACCGGACGGGCTAAATATAGAAGAGGCAACTGGAATTATTTCAGGTACGCCGACAAAGGCAGGTTCCTTCAACTTTACGGTCAAAGCGGAGAACGCTGCGGGAAATAATACGAAGTTTCTTTCCATAACTGTAAGCTCTACATCAATACCGCCTGTAATTAATACGACGACTCTTCAGAGCGGCATTGTAGGAACAGCTTACAACGAGACGCTCAGCGCAAACGGAGACGCGCCGATAAAATGGTCGATTGACAGCGGCGCTCTACCGGACGGGCTAAATATAGAAGAGGCAACTGGAATTATTTCAGGTACGCCGACAAAGGCAGGTTCCTTCAACTTTACGGTCAAAGCGGAGAACGCTGCGGGGAATGACACGAAGCCTCTTTCAATTATTATCAACGCTGCGCCGATACCGCCCGTGATTATTACGTCAGCTCTTCCGGGCGGCATTGTAGGAACAGCTTACAACGAGACGCTCAGCGCAAACGGAGACACGCCGATAACATGGTCGCACGACAGCGGTACTCTGCCGGGCGGGCTAAGCTTGAACGTGACCACCGGGGAGATTTCCGGTACGCCGACAACGGCAGGTTCCTTCAGCTTTACGGTCAAAGCGGAAAACACTGTGGGAAATGATACGAAGTTTCTTTCCATAACTGTAAGCTCTACATCAATACCGCCTGTAATTAATACGACGACTCTTCCGGGCGGCGTCACAGGAACATTTTACAGCCAGCAGCTCAGCGCAAACGGAAGCGCGACGATAGCATGGTCGATTATCAGCGGCGCTTTACCGGGCGGGCTAAGCTTGAACGCGGCCACCGGGGTGATTTCCGGTACGCCAACAGCGGCAGGCGATTTCAGCTTTAATGTCAAAGCGGGGAACACTGCGGGAGATGATACGAAACCCCTTTCCATTTCTGTCAGCGCTATATCAATACCGCCCGTGATTATTACGTCAACTCTTCCGGGCGGCATTGAAGGAACAGCTTACAGTCAGCAGCTCAGCGCAATCGGAAGCGCGCCGATAACATGGTCGATTGCTAGCGGCGCTTTACCGGGCGGGCTAAGCTTGAACGCGGTCACCGGGGAAATTTACGGTACGCCGACGGCGGCAGGCGATTTCAGCTTTAATGTCAAAGCGGGGAACACTGCGGGGGATGACACGAAGCCCTTTTCCATTACTGTCAGCGTTACATCAATACCGCCCGTGATTATTACGTCAACTCTTCCGAGCGGCATTGTAGGAACAGCTTTCAGCCAGACGCTCAGCGCAATCGGAAGCGCAACGATAACATGGTCTATTATCAGCGGCGCTTTACCGGGCGGGCTAAGCTTGAATATGACCACCGGGGAAATTTACGGTACGCCGACAACGATAGGCGATTTTAGCTTCACGGTTGAAGCTCTGAACACTTCCGGGAATGACGCGAAGCTGCTTTCCATTACTGTCAGCGCTACACCGACGACGCCCGTGATTATTACGTCAGTTCTTCCGGGCGGCGTTGTAGGAACAGCTTACAACGAGACGCTCAGCGCAACCGGAAGCGCGACGATAGCATGGTCTATTATCAGCGGCGCTTTACCGGGCGGGCTAAGCTTGAATATGACCACCGGGGAAATTTACGGTACACCGACAACGACAGGCGATTTCAGCTTCACGGTTGAAGCTCTGAACACTGCCGGGAAAGATGCGAAGTCGCTTTCCATTACTGTCAGCGCTGTACCGGTAGCGCCCGAGATTATTACGTCAGTTCTTCCGGGCGGCATTGTAGGAACAGCTTACAACGAGACGCTAAGCGCAACCGGAAGCGTAACTATAACATGGTCGCTTGACAGCGGCGCGCTGCCGGACGGGCTAAACTTGAACACGATAACCGGGGAAATTTACGGTTCGCCAACGACGTCAGGCGATTTCAGCTTTGATGTCAAAGCGGAGAACTCCGCGGGGGATAACGCGAATTCCCTTTCAATTACTGTCAGCGATGCGCCGACGACGCCCGAGATTATTACGTCAGTTCTTCAGGGCGGTATTGTTGGAACAGCTTATAACGAGACGCTCAGCGCAACCGGAAGCGCGCCGATAACATGGTCGCTTGACAGCGGCGCGCTGCCGGGCGGGTTAAGCATGGACGCGGCAACCGGAGTTATTTTCGGTACGCCAACGACGGCAGGCGATTTCAGTTTTGATGTCAAAGCGGAGAACTCTGCAGGGGATGATGCGAAGTCCCTTTCCATTGCTGTCAGCGTTGCGTCGGCGCCGCCTGTAATTATTACGTCAGCTCTTCCGGACGGCATTGTAGGAACATTTTACGGGCAACTTCTAAGTGCAGCCGGAAGCGTGCCGATAACATGGTCTCTTGACATAGGCAGGCTGCCGGACGGATTAAGCTTGAATGCAACTTCCGGAGCTATTTTCGGCACTCCAACAACTGCAGGCGCTTTCAGTTTTACGATCAGAGCGGAGAACATAGCGGGACATGTCACGCAGTCTTTGAACATTAAAATCGACGCAGCGGCAGAGCCGCCTGTTATAAACACTTCATCTCTCCCGGACGGCGTCGCGGGAACATTTTACAGCCAACAGCTCAGAGCGAGCGGAGGCGCGCCGATAACATGGTCGCTTGTCAACGGCAGTTTACCGGACGGACTAATATTGAATGAAACCACAGGAGTCATTTCAGGTACGCCGACTTCGGCAGGCGCTTTCAATTTCACGGTTAGAGCGGAAAATGCCGGAGGCGCTGATACGAAAGAACTCAGCATAGATATAAATATTGCGTATATAAGAGTAACTGGCGTAACGGTATACCCTGAGACGGCGACGCTAGTTGCGAGAGCGTTTCAGCAACTTGAAGCTGTGGTCGAGCCTTCAAATGCAACTAATAAGAACGTTTCCTGGAGCAGCGATAATGCATCGGTAGCTTCAGTAAACAAATACGGCGTTGTAACAGGAGTGTCAGGAGGGGCAGCTAGAATAACAGTTAAAACGGAAGATGGCGGTTTTGAGGCTCATTGCGACGTTACAGTGCCCGGCGAAGCTAAAACAACAATAACTGATCCTAAATACCCTTTAAATGAGGAACAGGCGGCTTCAAATATGGAGGATATAAATGCTTCTGACCTCGAAACAACCAATGGAAAAGTATACATAAAGAAATCGGTAGCAGAGGCAATTGCAAAGACGCTGTTTGATGATGATAATGCTTTCGAAGTATTCACTCTTCCATGCTTTGAAGCGGAGGTCGACAAAGGAAATGTCGTAGCAGTCAGAATTCCGGTTGTCGGAACGCAGTTCAGAGTAGAGTATCCAAAAGATATATTGCTGCTGAAAATAATTTCGCCCGCTTCAGGAGAATTCCTTAAATATGCGGCTACTGAAGCTGATTATGGCGACGGCAAATTTACGCTCTTTACAAAAGGAAGCGAAACTCTTTACTCGGGCAAATTGGACGTAAGTGCAACGTACGATCTGGTTATATTTATCAAGGATGGAGGAAAATATGATCTGGACAAAACTGAAAATGGCGTAGTTGTCGATCCGCTTGTTATTGTTAATGAAACAGAATCCAAAGAAGAATGGGACGAAGTTTTAAAAAGCAGCGGATGCAACGCGTACGGATACCTTGCGCTTATTCTAATGGGAGTCGTCCCGTTATTGAAAAACAGGGGAAAAACAGGGATTAGGGATTAGGGATTAGAAAAGACAAAAGACAAAGACAAAAGACAAAAGACAAATGCAAAACCAGAGGCTTTGGGTTGTCAAATGTGGCTTTGATAGGGGGCTGTAACAAAAGTAATATATTGGATGGTCATACAACAATATATAGTAGTTGTTCGGCATTGTGTACACAATATGTTGTAGGCGCGTCATTCTGCCGCCAGTTTTTGTTACGGCCCCTTCTGTTATTACACAAACACGTGAATACTAAAAGTTCCACTAAAGCCTTATGTCATCATGCCTTTTTATTCGTTATTTACTTGAAGATGCGTTTTTAATGAAACAATACCTCCGCGTCAGCGCTACCATCGCCGCTGCAGCCGTTAAAATTATCAACCCCAATTCCGCGTTGCAGCCGCCTATTCCTGTGTCATCAGCTATCGTTATGCTCATGGGTTTAATATTGTCGGCGAAGACGTTTGCCGCTATTACCGTAAAGTCAAACTTGCCGGTTGCCGTTGGCGTACCGGAAATTTCTCCTGAGTTGTTCATGCTCAAGCCGTCAGGCAGGCTTCCGCTGTTGAGCGTCCAAGATATCGGCGCGGTTCCGTTCACTTCTATAGTCCATTTATAATTGGTTCCCACGATGCCTTCCGGCGCTTCTGACGCAATTATCGGGGGCAAGGGCCATGAGATAACGGCGCTGCGCATCACCGGGAATTTGAAATACAATGTGGAATGCGGCGCGTTTCTCAAGGTATAGTGCCACCATTCGTCGTTATATGCGTTGAACCCCGCTTTGTCCATCGCATTTTTCAAGATAAGCCGGTTGGCTTTCTGCTCGTTCGCAATGCCGCTGTAATCGTGGGCGGATATCGGCCCGAAGAAATCAAAAGGCGAGCCCATGTCCACTTCCTTGCCGGTCTTTCTATTAACAATTGTCAGATCGACCGTGCTGCCTCTGGTATGGCCTGATCGCGACGCGATATAAACGTCGGATATATTAGGATCTATCTTGGTTGCCTTGTCGAGGTCGGGATAAAAATACTCCTTTGTCGAAATATCATTCGGGTCCGCCCCCCAGCGCATGAAGTGATCGACAGCGCCCTGAGGCCTGTATGCGTCAAATATTTTAATTACATACCCCTCGTCCCGTAAGCTGTCACTTGCCTGCTTCAGAGAGGCTGCCGCCTCCCTCGTCAGTATTGCGAGCGGCGCCAGATAATCGTCAACGCGCGCACCCACAAAGTTATATGTGCTGTAATACCGTATTTCCAAAATCGCGTCCGGCACAAAGTCGGTCACGTATACAAAACCCTCGGGCAAAAACGATGCATGAGCGTTTGTAAAGCCAGTCAGTAAAATCGAAACGAGTAAAAGAATCAGTATAGTTGAGCGACGAAATTTTCGCATAGTTTAACCTCCTATGAATGCAAATTTATTAAATTGAGAATGTGCTCTCAATCGGCAAAAATCTCCCTCTACAACGCTGCTCCGTGAAGCTGCGGCTACGGCCATGAGGTCACGGGATCAAGCCTCACCGGGAAAGTCTGAACCGGATATAAGGCGCCCGTTCTGCCCGATATGGAATAATGCCACCATTCCGCGTTATATCGGGCGAATCCTGCGGCTTCCATCTCTTCCAGCAATAACGCGCGGTTGTCTTTGTGCTCCTGCGTCAGTTCATTCTCCTCCGGCCTGCTTCTGTTTCCGTATCTGTGGTCGGATATCGGCCCGAAGAAATCAAAAGGCGCTCCCATGTCCACTTCTTTGCCGGTCTTCATGTTTACAAGCGTCAGGTCGACAACATAGCCCCTTGAATGCCCAGAGGTACTTGCTATGTAGGTATTGGTCACATTTGGGTCTATCTGTGTGGCCTTGTCGAGGTCGGGATAAAAAGATTCCTTTGTCAGGATATCGCTTGAGTCCGCTCCCCAGCGCATGAAGTGGTCGACGGCGCCCTGCGGCCTGTAAGCGTCAAATATTTTTAAAACATAGCCTTTTTTTCTTACGCTGTCGTTGACTATCTTCAGCTTGTCCGCCGCCTCTTGGGCTAGTATGGCAACCGGGTCTTCATATGTGTCAACGCGTGCGCCAACAAAGTTATATGTGCTGTAATACCGTATTTCCAGAATTGCGTCCGGTATGACATCAGTTACGTACACAAAACCATCCGGTAAAGGTGATTTTGCTTGCACGCTTGTGCAGCCTGCCAGTAAAAATGAAATGAGTAAAAAAATTAGCACAGTAGTGGAGTGATGAAATTTTCGCATATTATAACCTCCTTAATATTTTTGGAACACAAAACCTCAGCCTGAGAGGTTGTTATTGAGTCAGCCAAACATCGTCAGACTGATTAAACTATATTATAAAACAGAATATTTAAAATCACATTAACATTTTAGTTTGACATATTGAAAAATTCGGCTAATATAATATTAAATATTAAAATAGCCGAGAGGTGTTTGATTTGTTCTACAAAAGACATTCGGAGGGGGCCGTCCGCAAGCTGGCAAAGATGTTTGGCGCAGTGCTGGTTACCGGAGCGCGTCAGGCTGGAAAAACCACTTTACTCAAAGCAGTCGCTGATACTGCAAATTATGTTACGCTTGACGACCCGATTATTCTTACCGCCGCCCGGGAGTTAGGAGGGACTTTTTTTAAGGATAACCCGCCGCCGGTCTTTGTGGATGAGATTCAATACGCTGCAAACTTGTTTCCTCATATCAAAATAATCTTGGATAGAGAGAAAAAGAAAGGGCAGTTTTTCCTTTCCGGCTCACAGCAGTTCAGAATGATGAGTAACGTCAGCGAGTCACTTGCAGGGCGGATTGGACTATTGAATCTGCCGGGAGTTTCCCTGCGGGAGATTTATGGCGTTACATACGACGAACCGTTTATTCCGACTGATGATTACTTTGACGGGCGTAAAAAGAATATTGCGGCGGTATCGTATTCCGATATCTGGCGCGCGGTTCACCGCGGTTTCATGCCGGAGCTTTGCGCCAATCCGGATTTCGACTGGCAGATGTTCTACGCCGCTTACGTTAAAACCTACATTGAGAGGGATGTGCGCGACCTGACGCAGGTTGGCGACGAGGTAAAATTCATAAAGTTCATGACCGTAGCGGCAAGCAACACAGGGCAATTATTAAATATCGCTTCGATTGCGCGTGACGTCGGTATCAGCCAACCGACTGCCGAGCACTGGCTTTCGATAATGGTCGCGTCAAACCTTATTTACCTGCTCCATCCCTACCACAACAACATCATCAAGAGGACGGTGAAAACGCCGAAACTGTATTTTCTTGACACAGGGCTTGCAGCTTATCTTACGCGGTGGAATACTCCCGATGTATTGAAAAACGGCGCCATGGCGGGTATGTTTTTTGAGACCTTCGTCATTTCAGAAATAATAAAAAGCTATGCCAATAAAGGCATTTTAGAGCTCCCCATCTACTTTTACCGCGACAGGGACGGAAATGAAATTGATTTGCTGATTTCTGAAGGAAACACGCTATACCCCATTGAGATAAAAAAACACGCCGATCCCGTAAAGAGCGATGTCTCGAAGTTTGGCATCCTTGATAAAATTAGCGGCATTATCCGCGGCGATGGAGGGGTCGTCTGCCTTTATGACAATCTCGTCACGCTAAATGGGAACGATAAAGTTATACCGGTTGCAATGGTTTAAAAGCAGGGACGAGAAAAACAGTGTGAAGTGTGAAGTGTGAAGTGTGAAGTTAAAAGACAAAAGACTTCGAGTTGCCCATGGGAGCTTTGTAGGGGCGGCTTGTAGCCGCCTGCGCCAGGGACTATGAACTGCCAAATATATGTATACAGAGACGACTCGCAGGCTTTCTGCGCCAGTGACATTTATCTGCTTTTATTTGCTTTTAATATGATATTTCGTATGGTTCATGGTAATCGTTTGCTTTCTTTAAATAATACATAGAAGCCAACGTCGTTTACTTGTTTTGGATTAACCTTCAGAAAGTCAAGAACCTGGCTTTCTATATTTTTCGGGGCGGGGATTATTTGCACTACGCGAGACTTTCCGCCGCCCATGACATTAACGTAAGTCGGAAAAATGGAGATATCACTTATAGTTATGCCGGAACCTGAGTCTTGAATGTTGACCGCAAGTATGAGCGACCGCTCCCTTGGCTTGGTGCGCTGGAAAGAGACAAAGTTTCCGAGTGAGTACGCCGCCATTCGCTTCTTTCCGTTCAGCTCGAACACCTCTATCGGCTGCAATATATGAGGATGCGTCCCCACAATAATGTCAACGCCCTCTTGAAAGCACATATTCGCTAATTCGCGTTGCCGCTTTGAAGGCTGCGGCTGATATTCATTGCCCCAGTGAAAAGTCGCTATTATAAAATCAGCTTTGTTGTCCTTGAGATAATTAATATCTTCTTTTATGGATGAATCATTTATGACGTTTAAATGAGACTCAGCTCTCATTTTCTCGTTTATCGGGAAATTATTGCCGTAAGAATAGTTGAAAATGCCTATTCTAATTCCTTTAATCTCTATCAAAAGCGGGACTATATCATCATCACCGATTGGAACGCTCCATGCTCCTGTAATGGAAAATCCTCTTGAATCAAGCTCCTCTATCGTTCGTTTAAGCCCTGCAACTCCTTTGTCATAAATATGGTTGTTAGCAAGCAGTAAGACGTTGAAACCTATTTTTTTAAGTTCGTCGGCAAGCTCGTCGGGCGTGCTGAAAGTTGGATAGCCGGAATAGCCTCTTTTTTTGCCGCCAAGAGTGGTCTCAAAGTTGCCTATTACAAGGTCTCCGCTCAGCTGTCCGCGTATTTTTTCAAATTGCGGCGCAAAATCGTATCTATCGCCGCTGCGTTTTGCCGCCTCTATCTGTTGCACATGCGTCATTATGTCGCCGACAAAAATCAGCCTCACATCGGCGTGGGCAGCATGGCTAAGTAATATGATGAAAAATGCGATTATAACCTTTTTCATTACTTAGTTTCATTAAAAGGATCAAAAAGCAGGCGCGCTTCAAATCCGTTCGTCACGCAGTCTTTATACCTGTCGTATAGCGTTATTTTGCCTTCTCGCAGAGGTTTTGGCGATATCCCGTTATTTATTGACGCTACGCATTCAATGTACGCCGCAAATTTGTCGCACATTTCTATTAATTTGCCGTCCATCGGGTCGTTATCGTCCGTATTCAGGCTGTCATCAAGATCATGTTCATGTATAACTATCGAACCACCGAAACGCGTCTTGCTCTCAAACTCGTCTTCCGTATAATACGAAAGCTGCTTTGCTATCGGCGCAGGCAGCAGGCTCAGTATACGCTCCTGCATAGCTTCCTTTTCATAGCCTTTTATTAGGGCGCTCAATCCCTCGACCGACTTTTTCACGGGCGCGATGATGTCCCGCGTCAACACTTCCGGCAAATCGTGGAAAAGCCCGCCGAAAAAGTTGTTCTGCCTGCGCTTTGCGCATGCTCCTATCTCTTGCGACACTAACCATGACATTACGGCTACAAAGAAAAGGTGGCCCAATACGGAAGTTTCAGGTATTCGCGGGGTTTGAGCCCAGCGCTTTTGAAAATTCAACTGACCGGCGAAGGAAACAAAAGCTCCTTCCCTTGCCCGCGGCGCTTCCAATATTTTCTGCACTGCCGGAATATCGCTCATTTCCCAGACACTGGAGTTTATTTCGCTCCTCGTCTTTTCAATTCCGAACATCTCCCCGCTCCAGTTCTGCACGAACCCGAATTCCCAATAAGTCGCGAGGTAATGCGCGGCTTTGAGTATCTTGCGTTCTGTAGGAAAGGTGCTCTCATCGCTGAAGTACAAGCTGAACCTTTCCGCAAAGCCGCCCGGTATAGGCGTTATTTCCTCGCGGAGCTGCTGCTCGACCCAATTATTTAGCTTCTGCCGATCATCCCTGTTCCTCATGAGCATGTGAAATACCGGAGGCCGAATGTCCGTAACGACAACCCGATGCAGGAATTCAAACATCCCGCACTCTATCAGTAAATCAACGTCAACTTCCCCCATCGAATTTATACCAAAGTCAATATCCTCTTCCTCGGGTTCACTCATGGCAATAAGCCATGCTATTATCATTTTATGCGCCTGTTTCCCCAGCTCGGTGAACGCGTCGGGGTGCGGATGATCGTTCCAGCGTTCGATATTTGCCGCCGAAAAAATTCTTTCAACTAATGCGGGATTAATCATATTTATCTCCTCTTCCCAACAAATATAGAAAAGCAAATGCGGGCAGGCGCAAGATATTCTTGCCGCCTTTTGATTCTTTAACTCCATAATCATTTTCCCGCTTCGTGACAACTATGGAATGTGACGCCTCATCCGCTAAATCGTAGATGGCGTCTTTTTCGCCTACTTCTGCACTTTCCCGGTACTTTACCTCAATAAGTATTTTTCCGCGTGGAAAATCGACCACGATATCAATTTCCTTACCTTTTTTTCCGTCCCTGTAATAGCCGACTCTTGCGGCGCTCTTACTATAAAATGCCGCGATATGCTTATATACGCTGGTCTCAACAGTTATGCCCAATTGTATGGGATCCATCAGTTCGTCATGCATCAGAACAGCGTTACGAATTGCGGCGTCGGCAACATAAATTTTCGACTTTGCCTTCAGGATTTTTTTGCCGCCCATTTCGACAGGGTAACTGCGGTAAATGAGGTTAGCGCACTCCATGTAGCAGATATAGTCGTCAACGGTCGAACGGCTCACGCCGCCAAGCTCTTTTGCAATTGCATCCACTGCGATGATATTTGACGAGCAATAACAGAGGTACAGGAAAATTCGCTCCAACTCAGAAGAGTTTCGCACGTTATACAAAGAAGCAATATCTCGCTTCAAAACTTTGTCGACAACATCCTCCCGCATAATCGCTTGCGCAAGAAAGTCGTCTTTCGACAACGCTAGCTCAGGAAAACCTCCTAACATTAAATAGCGGTTAAAATGCTTTTGCAAGCCTGACAACCGGGTCATCAAAAGCGTCAGTTCCCTTCCGTCATGTCTCAATTCCATAGGATTAGCGTCAATAGGGAGGTCGGGGCGTTCAACATCCAACATTTCACAGTATTCATAAAACGATAACGTCGGAACTTGTATGAACGTCCAGCGACCGGCGCCGCTCTCGGTAGCTTTCTTCCTGAGGACGGGGCTTGCTGAGCCGGTCGCCGCCATACGAGACAATGGCCTTGTGTCGTAGATTATTTTCAGCCATTTGTCCCAATCGACGGCATACTGCACTTCGTCCAAAAAGTAATAACAATCCTCATCTCCATAAATATTGGCATGGTAACAATCTAAAACCTCATTCAGGTTACAAAGCTTTAGAAGCGGATGGTCCAAAGAGACAAATACAATTCTTTGCGGCTTTACGCCTGAATTCAGCAAGCTCTCGATGATTTGATATTGAATGGTCGTTTTGCCCGCCCGGCGTATCCCCGTCAATATGACAGTACGCCTGATGCTTTCATGCAACAGGATTTCAACCGCCTCGTAAAATGCAAAACGTTTATAATTCTTGCTGAACTCAGGACGCACAGTTCCTGATCTCCACCAAGGATTAAAAGCAGTCAATACCATTACTATATTTTCCTGCGATGTAAGGCTCATACTTCACCTCTCAAATAATGTTAAGCATATTATACATTATATACAATATATATGTAACATATATTTAGCATTATACTTAAGTACCACGCCCTCTGACAGACCTTTCGCCTAATTCCCGCGCGAGCACTGACACAATTAGAGTGTTCATGCTTACTCCTTCTCTTTCGGCGTTGTGCTTCAATCCGCGATATATCCATTTTGGCATACGTGTGACAGCCCCGGCTTTTCCGCTGGTTCAATGAAAAGAAAAAGACGGGGCTGTAACAAAAGTAGTATATTGGATAGCCAAACCACAATATATAGTGGTTGTTCGGCATTGTGTACACAATATGTTGTAGGGGGCTGTAACAAAAGTAGTATATTAGCTAACCAAACCACAATATATAGTGGTTGTTTGGTATTGTGTGCACAATATGTTGTAGGGGCGGCATTCTGCCGCCAGCTTTTGTTACAGCCCCGCTTTTGTTACAGCCCCCTACAAAGCTACCTTTAGCAACTCAAAGTTTTTTTATTTTTCCATTTTTCTAACACTTGCCTCTAAGAACGAACGGAACGAATAGCGCGAGCATCACGAGCCCGTAAGTAAATCCGTTGCACCCCCCGCCGCCGCCTTTTTTGCCGGGCGCCGCTGTAACTTCAGCGACCAACTTGCCGCTTGTCCTCGATATCTCGAAGGTGTAACCGGAAACTGTGACGGTTTTGTCCGAAAATGAGCCGGTCATCAGCACCCAATCGATAAGCGTTATCACATCGCCCACGGCAAGGTTCGGAGGCGACGTGTTGAATTTCAGGTCGACCTTAACATCGGTGAGGCTTGTGGAATCCGTTAACGCGAGCATTACATCGCCGTCCGATATGCCTGATGGCAGATAGAAATCCATGAACTCGAAGTTACACACTAACTGCACGACAATAGCGGTTTTGAGTTCCAATCTGTTTCCGGTGAATTCGTCTCCCGTGCCGACATCGATATTACTGCCGTATAATCCGGATGTCGCGTGAAAGACCGGATTGCCGCTGATGGTAAGGGTGTTGCCCGTGCCGGTAGCGGTACCGGCGGGACATTCAATATACCCGCCGCCGGCGTTCCCGTTTATAGTACCGCCGCTGATGCTCACTTTGCTGCCCGTGATTGTGACGTCACCGGTGGTGCTTATGCCGCGTCCGCCGCCAACGTTCTTAGCCGAGCCGCCGCTCATGCTGACGATGCTGCCCGTGACTTTGACGTCGCCGGCGCCGCTTCCTGCATACCCGCCATAGATGTCTTCGAGCGCATTGCCGCCGCTCATGGTGATACTGTTATCCACAGCCGCGGCGTCAGCGTCGCTCATGGCAGCCCCGCCACAGACCATTTTGACCACCGAGCTGCCGCTTATTGTGACGCTGTTGCCTTTTGTTTCCGCTTCACCGCCGCTTTGTACAAGCCCGCCGAAGACTTCCATTCCCACCGAACCGCCGCTGATGTTGACTCTATTGCCAATAGCCGTGGCTTTATCGGTGGGGTGGATGGCAAACCCGCCGTAAGCGCTGCCCGATGCTGAACCGCCGCTGTTTACGGTCACGCTGTTGTTCGTGGCGCTAACAATACCCGCACCGCCAACAACAGTCCCGGCCACAGAGCCGCCGTTGTTCACGGTCACGCTGTTGCCTTCGGCGTTATCCGGCCATACCGCAGGAGCCGTACCGTCCGGCCACGTACCGTTGCCGAAAACGCTATCGGCAATCACGCCGCTGATATCAATGTCCTGCCCCGCCCACGACGCGCCCGTCGTTAAACACAGCGCCATGAGCGCCAAAATAAAAAACATTTTTTTCATTTTATTTTTCCTCCTATATAGATTTGCCTTGCGTTGGTAATGCCTGAACTGATTTCGATGTTAAGCTATTAATAGAATAGTAGCATATATATTCCCATTCTCTTTTGCCTTTCATTGAACATTGATCATTGCGCATTGTGAATTGTTTTCACCCTTCCCATAAAAAGAACAGTCCCCAAGTCATCAACCAGGCAGTAAAAGAACGGGTGATCCGCGCGGAATACTATATGTTCTGTTGGAGGCATTGCCAGAGCCCTCATCATCACAACGGCAGTGGCGGCCGCAGCTTCCGTTCTCTCTTCGTCCAGTTCTATGAACGCCTGATGAATGACGGAATCAATTTTAACGACCTGCCCTTCTTTGCGGGCGTCTTCAACCATGCCGGTGAAGTCGGCGTCGTCGGTGAACGCCAAACTCATCCCCAGTTTATTGAGCAGCTCCTTAAGAGGGTAGCGGCGCTCGTCCTTGAACTTTGGCATTATGAGTTCCACTTCGCTGTAACGCATGTCCGATGTCCAAGACGCGAGTGCGGGAACGGTTAGTTTTCTTTCGAACTCCTCCAGCTGTGTGAACGATTCGTTCTCGCGCGGCAGGAAAACGAGCAGAGAGTATCCGGAGATCTTGTATGGGATTTTTATCCATTGCGCGTCCTGATTTTCGCCATAGAGAAAATGTTCTTTCTGTCTCATCATTGGAACGTTCTGCTGCTCGTCCTTCCCGTTGCGGAACGGTTCTTCCCTCGTATTTTTTTTGTCGAAAGGATTCGCCCAGACGGAATTGAAATAGACGGCGTTGACCAGAATAAGGTTCGTGTCGCGGGTGATATCGCCCTGATGCAAGAGTTCCTTTATTTTATCGCGGGTCTTTTCCGCCACCCAATCGTTGATTTCTTTTCGCGCGCTCTCGGCGGCGCTCTTGTAATCGACAGTTTCCACGCCCGCGCAGTAATTTTTCGCGACAAGCGCCTCGTAGCCGGGGACAAGTCTTTCGCTCCTGTCGAGCCAGAGCCTGTTTGCCACGCTGAAAATACCCGCTTCCTCCGGTATGGAACTGAAGCGGCGCTGCAATGAATTCATCGCGGCGTGTATCTCGGGCGCGTTTTCGGTAAAATGCAGCGCTTTTGCCATTTCAGCAGCGGTTTCTCCCCCCGCGCCAGCGTATGTCATCGCGAGAGCGGACGAGATGCTGTATGGAGAGAAAAATATATTGCCGTTCCCCGACGCCAACTCTCGGTAAACATCAACAGCAAAGGCATTTACAGCGGACACAGCTTGACCTGCCGGGTCGGAATCCGTAGCGTCATCAAAGACGCCCCGGCTTTCAGCCCTCAATACGTTAAACGGTAACAACACTACAAAACAAGTGAGTATCAAGCATAAAATACAACGCATATAAATCCCTCCCAGTATTTAAAAACAGTGTTGAGTGTGAAGTGTGGAGTGTGGAGTAAAAGACAGATGTTTTTCACTTCACACTGTACACCAATGTCATTATAAGTTAAGCAAAAAAGGACAAAAGCGACTTAATTTACAGGTCTTTGCGAGCGTAGCGAAGCAATCCAGAAAGCTTGTAGCCTTTAAAAGTAAAAAACGCTGGATTACCATGTATCTATATTATCTATAGTATCTATAGTACCAAAAACCACTGGATTGCCGCGCCGCAAAAAGACGCGGCTCGCAAAGACGTTAATTAGGCAAGTTTCGTTCACTGTGGCGAGTGAAACTCGTGACCATTGCTTCTTGACCTCACCGCCCGCTACATTCTCAAAAGGGTACTTTTTCAGCTTACTCATTATATTTATTCTGAATATTTAATAATTTAAAGTTGCTAATTCCTATGCATCTATCTTTTGTCTTTTAATTCCGGATTTCGAATTGCCTTTTCCCGCGCATGCATGACAAGCGCTATCAATATAATCGTATATGTTATGTAATTTCGGAAATAATCCCCGATGATAGCATCCCCGAACAGATTCTTACATACCGTGGGATATACGATGAACATCAGATGAAACACAGCTGCGCCCCAAAAAACGTTGCCTATCCCCGCGCGCGACACACTTGCCCCGCCAATAAGAAGCGCGGTTATTGATGACATTCCTAACAAAACGTGGCTGCTCGTGCTAATCGTTCCTATGCTCTGTAAATGAATTATCTGCCCGTAACAAGCCAGCACAGTTGAAATCACTATAGCAATGACGCGTGTGCGATTGACCGGAATGCCTGCGGACTCGGCTATAGCCATTTCCTGTCCAATCGCGTTCATGTCCTGCCCCAGTTTTGTCCTGCGGAACCACACGATGAGCAAACATAAAAAGGCGATAATAAGACAGGTAGCGACCGGAACGTTAAAATTCCAGATCTTGACGGGAATCATCCCGTCAATGGCGGATCGAATCCCGAAAAGATCAATTGTATTTTTTATACCGTAACCTCGGGAAAGTACGAGAGTCGGGTCCGTTAACGGAATCACGCTGCCCATGAAGTAAAGTACTACAAGCTGATATATGCTGTTGGCGAAAAAAACCAGAACGTAGGAAGCCAACATCTCATGCCCTTTGGCGCGGTTCAGAACGCTACCGCAGAGCATACCGAGCGCCGCAGCTATTGGCGTCCCTATTATCATGGCTAGAAGAATGCCGGAAATGCCGATTATTCCCCAGTCGGTAATGAAAATGAGCCCTATCTGCCCCGCCATGACCCCCAAAGTTATTCCGAAGTTGAGTCCCATACCAGTCATTATGGGGATAAGTAACGATAAAATTAAAAACGAGTTTCGAGCAATACACATCAGAAGCTCCTGGACAAGATAAGAAGCCGGGAGTCCTGATAAAGGAAATAATACCACAAAAATGAATATGGCAACAACAGGAATAATGTTGCCGGTTATAAGGCGCGATAATTTTTGCACTAAGCGGACGCGTGTCATCTTTTCACCTGAACCATTCTCGTAATAGCGAAAAGGGCTATTCCGCCAATTATGATTGTATGCATTACCTCGGATATATCTGTTTGTAGCATGTGGCTGACAACCATCGGGGTCATGGACAGGATGCTCTGGAACAAAAACGTTCCGACGATTACATTCCATATTGACGCCTTGTTGTTAGAAGCCCCGCCCAAAATGATGGCGCCCGCTGCGGGAAACACGTAGGAAAACGTTTCGTATGGGTTTATGAAACCGAAGCTCTGCGCGTAGACCAATATACCGACCGCGCCCAAAACTGTGGATAGCACTACGGATAACATTCTCGCCCGGTCAGAGTCAACGCTTGGCGCGTTGACGTATAGAACCTTTCCTGTTGCGCGCGCGTCCGTTATTGTCCTCATGAGGCGCTGCGCCAGAAAGAATACGGCGCCTATAAACAGTAGAGTTCCCGTCGGAATGAAGAAATTTCCCATTTTTATGGTCAGAAAGTTGTCCAGAACACGTCCCCAAAATTCGTCGAGCTTGATCGCGCTTCTCAGACCTCCTCCGCCTACATCAAATATCAACGCGTGGTTTTTAAAAGGCAGAGTCATCCAGGCGGTTGACATGAGTAATGTACAGAAATAACCAACGAAGATGGAGATTATCATATCATAACCCATAACATAATTCAGAAACTTCCCGTAACAATAGCCCAAAGCGGCGGCTATTAGAACAGCTATGAAAAGAGTTATTGCAAAGATAACTAAACTCGCACCCCAACCCAAGCCCGACGGGCAGAACACTAATGATATTACCGCGCCGAGAAGCCCCGCCATTACTCCAAGCGGAAGCCCGAAGTTTAACCCGCAACCGGAACGAATCATCGGAACCATCGCTAGCGTCATAATGACATTCATGACGAACATATCAAGTATCATAGACATCGTTCCGGTTATTGAGACCCCGATAAACGGCGCAACCATAAAAAGCAACAACAAAATCAGCCAGATGATTATACGAAAACATCCAGCTTCTTTGATAAATTCTTTATTCACGTTCCTCACCTCTTCCTTGTCTCTCTACAAGAGAGGGATTATTTGCAATTTAAAGTATCTGGCACGGGTCGCCTACCCTGAAGGGCACAAGGAGGGCTGCGACCCCTACGACCTTCAATCCGGCGGATCAAGGTATTTTCGCACGGCGCGATGTGGACATCGCGCCCTAGCTCGTAAAACCTTACACGTTACTCTGTAGTTCCAAGTCTTTTGTCTTTTAACTCGCCACTCGCCACTGTCTTTTACTCGTATTCCTTCAACACTGCCGCGTACTCTTCTTCGCAACCCTTGCGAATATGATATACGTGTTCTTCGCCGGGGAATCGGCATTGGCGGACGTCGTCCGCATATTCTTTAAACGCGTTGGTTATTATCTCCGCAAGGTTCGCGTATTTTTTAACGAATTTTGGAGTGAACGCCTGGAACTGCCCGAGCATGTCACCGCAAATTATAAGCTGCCCGTCGCATGGGGCGCCTCCGCCTATTCCATAAACCGGGATTGTAAGACGTTTCGTTATAAAATCTGTGAGTTCGGGCGGTATTCCTTCAACTAAAAGCGCATAGGCGCCCGCTTCTTCAACCGCGAGAGCGTCTTCAATAACGAAACGGGCTGATTCGGGCGTTATTCCCTGAGCTTTGAACCCTCCGAGAGGGCCTGAACTCTGAGGTGTAAGTCCTATATGCCCGCATACCAGAATGCCGCTGTCGGTTATAGCCTTTATACGGCTTTTTACGCGAACCCCGCCCTCAAGCTTGACTGCGTCAACGCCGGATTCTTTAAGGAATCTCACCGCATTGAATACTGCATCTTCATCCGAGATCTGGTACGAACCAAATGGCATATCGCCCATAACAAACGTATTTGGAGCGCCGCGCCGCACAGCGTCGCAGTGTCTGATACAATCGTCCATCGTTACAGGAATAGTCCCGCTGAACCCGAGAACGACCATTCCGAGCGAATCGCCGACAAGTATCATATCAATTCCCGCCGCTTCTACAAAAGTTGCGGTCGGGTAGTCATATGCCGTTATCCACGTGACTTTTTCACCATTCTTCTTCATTTCAAGAAACTCAAGACGTCCTTTTTTCTTAGCCATCACTTGCTCCTCCTAAATATTTATGGTGTTGTCGCAAAACAACAGAATAATATCACAAACTGTCAAGCAATTAATAATTGTTTCTTTATTATAGTTTCAGCGACAGCGACAGCTTGGTCAAAATCACTTATAAGCAAATACTCGGAGATTTTGCCAAGTTGCTCCCTATTCTGCGCCGACCATTTTCTTTGCCGGAGTTCGGCTAAGGCATCCTTGGCGGTTCTTTTGTCGTAAGTTGAACAGGCGCCTTGAATTGTCAGCAGTTTTTCGCGTAAATACGGAAGATCTTCGTTTACTGCCTCTTCGTCATTGACATCCTCTATTGCCTTGAGCCTTTCTGTCAATGCCCGCAAATTATTCAGAAAAACCGGAGTTTTGGCTAATATTACCGCAATGTCTTTCTCCCTCCCGGCTTTTTCCAATCTTGCCGCAGCAACGGAGAGCTCCAACTCGCCAAGATTGGCCAGAGAACTTTTCATGCCGTGAACGGTTATTACATATGACTTTATATCATCCTCCTCGTAAAAGCCATGCTTTTCGCATATCACTTCCAGAATCGCTATTGCCTTTGAAGCATCGCGAACAAATATTTCGGACAACTCCTTGCTAATTGAAAATATTTCTGTTTCCCCTGAGGCGTTTTCCCTCATTTCCTGCGCGGCTTTTTTTCTCCTCGCAGCTTCAATGACCTCGGGCGGCTGTATGTCGCGCACGAATTCTTTCAGCACTGAATTAAGCTCGCGTATATCAATTGGCTTCGAAACAAAACCGTCAAAGCCGTTACTTAAAAACATATCCGACTGACCGACAACGGCATTTGCGGTCAACGCGACAATTGGGTGCTCATATCCAAGTTTGCGGATAATTTTCGTCGCCTCAATTCCATCCATATTAGGCATCATATGATCCATAAATAATATGTCATATACATTGCCTGCCTTGATTTTATTGATAGCGTCATACCCGCTTGAAGCGGTGTCGATATTCAATTCGTATGATTTCATAAGCCCTTTTGCGACATATAAATTTGATTCTACGTCGTCCACTATCAGAATTCTCCCATATGGCATCGGTTCTATAATTATTTGCGCATTTTTGATTTGTTTCATGCTTTGTAATCGAAACATTTGAAGCTTTTCCGATAATTCTTTGCCCAATATCTCGTCGCCGATTTTCTTCTGCGGAATGCTCGCGACAAACTCCGTCCCTTCACCCACTCTGCTGGCAACCGAAATATCGCCGCCCATCATGTGCAGAAGATTCTTTGTTATGCTCATGCCAAGCCCTGTTCCCTGCGTTGCGCGGTTGGCTTCCATGTTAAAACGCGAATACTCGTCGAACAGGTTGACTAATTGTTCTTCAGTCATGCCAATTCCTGTGTCGTTTACTTTGAAAACGATCCTCACGAGATCGGATTCTTCCTCCTCATTCATGGTTTTTATTGAAACCGAAAGAGTTACAGAACCTGTTTTTGTATATTTAAACGCGTTGGAGAGCAGATTGTTCAAAACCTGTCCAATTCGAAGCTCATCGCCGAAAAGTATCGAAGGTATGTTTTCATCCACAAATAGCTTAAATTCAATAGGTTTGCTGCCAAGCCGAGCCATGTTCAACATCATGGTATCGTTAATCAGGCTCGCTATCTCGTATTTGACAGGTACTAATTCAAATTTGTCCGCCTCAATTTTCGACAGGTCCAATATATCGTTGATAATATTGAGCAGGAGTTCTCCGGAATCGTGCATCATGCTTATTGCCTCTCTTATGCTTCCAGAAAGCGTTTTATCCTGCAGTTGAATTTTCGATATGCCCAGAATCGCGTTCATCGGCGTTCGTATCTCATGGCTCATATTTGCCAGAAAACTGCTCTTTTGGAGGTTCGCCGCGTCTGACTTCTCTCTCGACATGTCAATGCGCGCTAACCCAAAGACCAGCACTGAAGCAAACGCGGCGCCCAGCAAAAAGAGCGTCAACGCCATATTTGTTACGCTTCTATAGTATGGGCCTTCAGGAATGATAATGCCTAAAAACCAGCCGTTTGCGAGAGTCTTAAAAAACGCGACGGAGGGTTGGTCATACATGACATACGAACGCTCAAACACTTCTTTCCCACTCTGCAAATCGTCCGCAAAAATTGAAGCTGGAATCTCAGGGTCGCGCAAACTTCTGCCGACGTATTTTGGATTAAAATGAGTGAGCAGAGTCAAACTTTTAGTGAGCAGCATTCCGAATCCGCGCCGGTCGCTTGCTACTTTAACTACATTCTCACCGATTCTGTCGAACCGAACATCAATGCAGGCAACGCCTAATCTGCGCCCGTCGTCGTCAAAAACGCATAGCGCGTATGTTAGGATGATTTCCTCGTTTGCTGCTTTTTCATTCAACAGTACTTCAACAATGGCGCCTTTAGCCGCAACTGCCTTTTGATACCATAAACTCTGCCGGGGGTCATCATTTAGAAAGTGATGCCGCGCGCTTCCGCTTATAGCGACGGGCCCGTCCGGGAGGTTTTCAAAATAGCCGTAAATGTCTTTGATTAACGTATTACTATTTCTTGAAATTAAACTTTTAAGTAATTCTTCTGAATAGTTCTTTAAATCATCGGCGTTTTCGCCGCGTAAAATCATATTTCGCACAGAACTGGAAAAATCGTTGAGCGCTATTTGCGGCTCCATAAGCGCAGCCGAGATTTGGGACTGCTGATATTCAAGCAAGTCAATTGTATGTTGTACCATATATTGGCGTACAGTATTGCTCATGAAGAGGTAGCATACGAAAATCATCAATACGAACGCGAATACCGCAAATATTGCGCTCATGAACAGCGTGCGCTTGTGTTTTATTATCTCCATCGCGCCGCGCATGTCTATCGCCTCCCTATGTTTTCATGCTGACTTCATGCCGCTAAACAACGCGTAAACGCTACGCGAATTCTTAAGCGTCAACAAAGGAAAATCGCTGTATCATTTTCATATGGGCTTCTTTCAACTTATCCTTAATGTCGATAAAAACATTCGCAATGTTGGGGTCAAAACGTTCACCGACGCCTTCCCGAATGATATCAATAGCTTCTGTTTCCGAGAAAGGCTTTTTATACGGGCGTTCGGAAACGAGAGCGTCGTATACGTCAACAACCGCCACTATTCGTCCCTGAAGCGGAATATCTGTCTGCCTCATATTATATGGATAGCCCGAGCCGTTCCAACATTCATGATGGAAAGCAGCGGACAGTTTTGCATTTCGCAGAAACTCCGCCCCTTCCGTCCGGTTAATAATATTATCGATAATCCGTTTGCCTTCAGAAGGATGGGTTTTCATTACCTCAAACTCCTCTCCGGTCAATGGGCCTGGTTTATTCAATATAGAATCTGGAATCAAAACCTTGCCTACATCGTGCAGGCGCACGGACGAAACGAACGATTCCAAATTCCAGTCGCAAAGCTCGTCAGAATATACGTTCTGCGCCAACATCGCTTCAATTAACAGTTGAGTATATTCAGTCATCCGGTCGATGTGTCCGCCTGTATTTTTATCACGGTTCTCTATAATATCCGCCATTATGAATACAATGCCGTTTTGCAGTTTCATAAGATGATCAGTTCGCTCGTTGATTATGTCTTCGATATTTAAGTGATGTTTTATTCGGTTCAGTAATACCGGTTTGGAAAACGGCTTTGAAATAAAATCCACAGCTCCAAGCTCGATACTGAGGGCTTCGTTTGCGGCGTCGGACATATTTGTAAGAAATATGACGGGTATACTTTTATATAAACTGTCGGCTTTCAACTGTTTTAATGCTTCAAAACCGTTCATTGCCGGCATTTCAATGTCCAACAGGATAAGGTCCGGCGAGACCTTTTTTAGCATCGCGAACATGCTTTCCGCAGACGGCAGCGTTATCACCCTGTACAGTTGCTCCAGCGCAACCTCAGCCACAGCGAGGTTGGTACTACTGTCATCCACTACAAAAATCATCTTCTGCATATAACACACCTCCTGGTACGCAGTTGCCAATTTACAACCTGCTTCGGGAATTCAATCATTCCTGATTGCTTTTTTGTACATATAACATTTCCATTCCATTTGTTTGTTACAGTTATAGCACCATCAGTTAAGTCTGTTTTGTAAAGATAATTTTCACAAGAGAAGTGATATCATAAATTACGCGCATTGTCAATACAATGCGCGTAAATTAATTATATATTATTCACATATCATTTGTAATTCATCTATAAATTTGAATAAATGGAATAAGCTGGTAAAAACTAAAATACAAAAAATATTGCGCGTAATTTTGTCTTCATAAAAATCAAAATATCTTACCCGGATTCATTATATTGTTTGGGTCAAGCGCGCGCTTTATTTTCTTCATCATATCTATCTCCGGCTCGCTGACAACGATATCGAGATACTTCCTGCGTTTGAATCCAACGCCGTGTTCCCCTGTTATTTTCCCACCAAGCTTGCTGCAAAGCGTATAGATCTCCCGAAGGATTTTTTCTTCAGTCTTGAGCCATTCATCCATTGTCGTATCATTATTTTTCATAATTGTCGGGTGAAGGTTCCCGTCACCCGCGTGACCAAAGTTTGGTATGAGGACATTGTATTTACGCGCTATCTCTTCGATTCCAACTGAGAACTCCGTTATAGCGGATATCGGGACGACGGTATCCTCGTCCGTCTGAACGAATCCCAATGACTTAAGCGCCTCGTTCATATTCCTCCGGACGCTCCACATTCGTTCCCTTGTTGTGTAATTATCCGCGACGTAAACTTCCATAGCTCCATGTTCAAAACAAAGCTCTCCTACAGCGTTCGCGTCACTTTCGACCTGTTCTTCACGGGTTCCGTCAAGTTCGATTAGAAGCACTGCCTCAGCTCCTTCATACGGGAGGCTCTCGTTGAGGTAGCGGCAGGCGGTCTTCACACAGAATTTATCCATGTATTCTATGGAAGTCGGAACAATGCCTGTTTTCATCATAATATGCGGGACAATCTCTATTGCGGACTTAGTATCCCTAAAAAGAACCAGCAGATCGGTAATTATCTTTGGCAACGGCGAAAGCTTAAGGATTATCTTTGTTACGATTCCAAGCGTCCCTTCGGAACCGATTATAAGATGTTTCAAGTTATATCCTGTGACGTCCTTTATTAGCTTTCCTCCGAGCTCTACTATTTCTCCCGTTGGGGTCACAATCTCTATTCCCAGAACATGTCTGTCCGTTACTCCGTATTTTATCGCCTTGCCGCCTCCTGCGTTTTCAGCTATATTGCCTCCAATCGAGCATGAAAGGACGCTCATGGGGTATCCCGCGTAAAAAAGCCCGCTCCCCTCAGTAGCGACATTTATCTCGTTTGTTATGAGTCCGGGTTCCACAACAGCGGTCATGTTTTTGTAATCTATTTCAATTATTTTGTTCATGCGCTCAAACGATATCACTATGCCTCCGAAGACGGGGATGGCGCCTCCGGAAAGCCCCGTCCCGCTCCCCCTCGGAGTTATTGGAATGAGCTCATTGTTCGCTAGTTTAACTATCTCCGATATCTCAAGAGCATTTATCGGCAACACAACAACTTCCGGCATACGCGAGTAGCGTAGTGGCGTTTCATCGTGTGAGTAGCCATGCAGCTTTTGCTCATCGGTTACGACATGTTTTTCGCCGATAATCCCGGCAAGTTGAGAAACTATCCTTGGCGTTACCTTGTTATAGTTCATATCGGGCCTCCTTGATCTTATTGATCAATATTGGGACGACCTCGAAAAGATCTCCCACTATCCCGAAATCCGCGGTCTTAAAGATCTGCGCTTCCGGATCTTTGTTTATTGCCACAATATTCTCTGAAGTCTTCATGCCCGCGAGGTGCTGCACGCTCCCGGATATTCCGACAGCAACATAGAGCTTAGGGGCGACTGTTTTTCCGCTCAAACCCACCTGTAGCGGGTATGCCGCCCAACCTCTGTCCACAGCGTCTCTTGACGCCCCGACGGCGCCGCCGAGCGATTCCGCGAGAGAGTCAATGATTGAAGAAAAAGAAGTTATATTCTTTAGTCCCTTGCCTCCGGAGACGATTACTTCAGCCGATTGAATGTCCGCGCTACTTTCGTCAATTTCCCTGAAACCTATCCATTGGGCGCGTTTGTCCTCGAAACGCGGCTCAAAATCTATCCGGACGACCTCTCCCTCGCGCAGTCGGTCAGCGGGGGCGGGGTTTGTCGAATGCGGGCGTACTGTCGCCATCTGCGGGCGGTGTGAAGGAGTCTTTATTGTGGCCATTATATTTCCCCCTATTGCCGGTCTGGTCTGAAGGAGGTTGCCCGTCTCCGGCTCTATATCAAGCCCCGTGCAGTCGGCTGTAAGCCCTGTATGCAGACGCGCGGAAATGTGTGGCATCAAAGTTCTTCCCGTTGATGTCGCAGCGGCTATGAGTACTTCTGGTTTAAACCTGCGCGCGAGATCCACTATCACGTTGCTATAAGTCTCCGTTGTAAAATGTTCAAGTTGCGGCGCCTCTATGATGTAGACCTTATCCGCGCCCCTTTTTATCAATTGTTGAATATCGTCTTCGAACTCCTTACTTGTATCTTTTCCGCATAACACAACTCCGCATAAGCTTGTTTTAAGCTTATCCGCTAGCTCTCTTCCGCGGGAAAGAAGCTCGTAAGACACTCTCAAAAGACCGGGAGCGCAATCTCCTTTTAGATATTTCGTTTCCTGGATCCAGCTACGTTTTCCGCATTCGCATAATGTCCAAACTTCACCTTTTTGCATTTATTTAATCTCCCCCTATCGTTCTCCGCCATTATTATATAAATGAAGTTCGCAATTGTCACGACGAATGCATTTAGTTTTTTTGCTTATTATTAACATTTTTTATTGACAATGTCAGTAAATTATATAAAATATGAAATAGATGAAATTTGTTTTTGTATGGAGGATTTTTTATGGCGCAAACGAATGTTAATATTAGAATTGACGAGGATCTGAAGCGGGATTTTGAAGCTCTGTGCATTGATATGGGGTTGACAATGACGACAGCGTTTACGGTTTTTGCAAAAGCTGTAACTAAAAAGCGCGCGATACCATTTGAGATTTCAGCTGAGAGTTTTATTTTACGCAGAGATACGGTCAATAATGTAGAAAATTTAGCGGGTTATTAACTAATTTCTCAAAAATGGTCACATATATGATTTATTGTTGATGCCGGCTAACCACGGTCAGGTGCAAAATGACATTGAACGAACTGGGAGTCGGGGAAAGCGGTCGTATCATAGCGGTCGGAGGTGAAAAAACGCTCAGACGCCGTCTTCTTGATATGGGGTTAACGCCGCGTACGGTAATAATGGTAAAAAAAGTTGCTCCAATGGGCGACCCGATTGAATTGTTGCTTCGAGGATATGTTTTGACGCTACGTTTGGAGGATGCGGAAAAAATAACGATTGAGCAGGCCGAAGAATGAAAATTGCGCTCGTGGGAAACCAAAACTGCGGCAAGACAACGCTGTTCAACCAATTAACAGGAGCTAATCAGCGCGTGGGTAACTTTCCCGGCGTGACAGTCGAGCAAATAGTTGGAAATATCATTGGTCATCATGATATCACTATCGTCGATCTGCCGGGAATATATTCATTGTCGCCATATACTAGCGAGGAAATAATAACCCGGGATTTCCTGCTTAAACAAAAACCGGATGGAATAATCAACATAGCGGACGCGACAAATATTGAACGAAACTTGTATTTGACGCTTCAGTTAATAGAATTGCAAGTTCCCATGGTGCTGGCGCTCAATATGATGGATGAAGTGCAAGCAAATAACGGGAGCATCGACATTCAGTATATGAGAGATTCCCTTGGCATACCGGTCGTGCCGATATCAGCAGTTAAAAAGCAGGGTTTGCCCGAGTTAGTAGAACAGACAATAGATACGGTGGAGAACCGGGTAAAGCCGGAGCGCATAGACTTCTGTTCCGGCGCAGTGCATAGAGCTATCCACGCAATTTCATACCTCATTGAAGACCATACCCAAAAACAGAATATTCCCGCGCGTTTTGCCGCTACGAGGCTTGTCGAAGGCGACGAGCCAATACTCAAAAGCTTGCGGCTGACGGAAAATGAAACCGATATGATAGAGCACACTGTAAAGGAAATGGAATCTGAACTTGACACGGACAGGGAAGCGGCTTTAGCCGACATGCGCTATCAGTTCATTGAGGATATTTGCAGGAAGTGCGTCGTAAAAGTAAGCGAAAGTCAGGAATACATGCGCAGCATAAGATTTGATTCCGTGCTGACGCATAAGTTATGGGCATATCCTATTTTTTTGGGGATAATGCTCACGGTTTTCTGGCTTACATTCGGCATCATCGGGAACAGTCTGAGCAATTTGCTCATTTGGGGAATTGAGAGCTTGAGCGGTTTTACAGACCTTGCCTTAAAGTCATATGGTTTAAACCCTGTTATGCATTCCCTTGTCATTGACGGTATCTTTGCAGGAGTAGGCGCTGTTCTCAGTTTTATACCGATTATCATTACATTGTTTTTTTTCCTGTCCATATTGGAAGATAGCGGTTATATGGCAAGAGTTGCTTTTGTGATGGATAAGCCGCTGCGCAAGCTTGGCCTCTCCGGGCGAAGCATTGTGCCAATGCTAATTGGATTCGGCTGCACCGTTCCTGCTATCATGGCTACCCGGACTCTGCCAAGCGAACGCGATAAAAAAATGACCGTTCTGCTTACACCGTTCATGAGTTGCAGTGCGAAGCTCCCGATATACGCCTTGTTTACTGCGGCGTTTTTTTCCGAATACCAGGCGCTCGTGATGATCGGCCTTTATATTATCGGGATTTTACTGGCCATTCTTTCCGGATCATTAATGAGAAATACGTTTTTCAGAGGGGCGCCGGTTCCGTTTGTGATGGAGCTTCCAAATTACCGCTTCCCGTCGGCGAAAACCGTATTGCTGCTGATGTGGAATAAAGCCAAGGATTTCATCCAAAGAGCTTTTACGGTAATTTTTCTTGCCACCGTAGTTATTTGGTTTTTACAATCCTTCGACGCGCGTTTAAATCCTGTTGCAAAGGGGACGGACAGTATGCTTGCTTCGATTGGACAGTTCATCAGCGCGGCGTTTGTTCCGATTGGTTTTTCGGACTGGCGCGTTTCGACTGCGCTTATTTCCGGGTTTGTTGCAAAAGAGGCGGTTATCAGCACATTGGCCGTGTTGACTGGCGCAAGCGTCGCGGAGCTCGGAGGAACGCTAAGTTCATTATTCTCTCCCATGGCTGCGTTAAGCTTTTTAGTATTTACGCTGTTATATACGCCGTGCATAGCGGCGGTTACCACTGTAAAACGGGAACTCGGCAGCATGAGAGGTACGATCTTTATCATACTGTACCAAACGGGAATTGCATGGCTTGTAGCTTTTTGCGTATATCAGATAGGCTCCGTGATTTAAAAAAACCAAATGATACTCGCACCCCGATTTTGATCGCGTGTATTATAAACGCGCGATACTCGCTTTGTAATATCATTGAACATTGAAATATAGCCTGTTTCATAATTAAGTATGCAGTTGATGTATAATATCTATTGCATATCCACAAAAAAACAAACAATTAGGAGGAATAAAATTAATGAAGAAATTTTTATTTGCGTTTATGCTGTTGGTATTTGTAGTATCTTCAGCGTGCGCCGCAGGCCCGTTGGATAATCTTAAGACTACCTGGGAGCGGCGCGTCGAGAATTACGTTGCAGAAGGAGGAGTTATTACCGATCTTCCCAGCATGAATAATTGGTTTACCAGAATGCAAAGAAGTGAAGGAACCGGAACTTCGCCAACGGCAACGCTTCTGCCTGCCGGTTACCCCGCTGAGGGCGAAGTGCTGCCTTTTGTTAAAATCGTCGCACAGAATAGCGGCGGACGAATTCGTTACGAGACAATCGGCTACACCGTTTTAGGCACGCCCATTCCTCATTTGGTGGTGGGCATCCCCAAAGCGCCCAAAGGCCCTGAAGAGATTGGCAACCGTATCGTGGTGAGATGGCAGGGCGTTATTCATGGAAACGAGCCCGAGGGCAAGGAAGCAATACTCATTTTCCTGCGCGAAGCAGCTCAGGGGAAACATGATGAGCTTTTGAAAAATATGGTGTTATTAGTCAACCCGACTGTAAACCCTGACGGCGTCAACGCCAATACCCGCGCCAACTCGGGTAATTATGACCTGAATCGCGACTGGGCTAAGGCGTATACCCCTGAGATCAGGGCTTTCCTTAAGATAATCCGCAAGTGGGATCCGCTTATTACGCTGGACGCCCATACAATAGGCGTTGAGACCCGTCACCCTACGCATTATCAAGCTACTGGAAAAGGCGGAAATGTCGACCCTGACATATCAAGAGAGAGCCAATTTTTTGCGGAGAGCGTTTTCGGAATCGGCAAGGGAAAGTACGGAGAAGCGCAGGCGGCAACAAATTTCTTCCGGAATTATCTGACCAAGTTCCAAGCGGAAAATACTGCCGCCGTCAACTTTAGAGGCGCGCCAAGCCTTGTGCCGCTGCACTATACGGAAGGTCTTACATACGGTAATGTAAGTGTGGATGGCGTCACGGAGAGAAGGGTCGTCCGCATTGATAATGCAGCGAGCGACGCCACGCGCGTTATGACGGGAGTAAATGGCGCCAAGAACAGGTTCCCGCTTCTACTGGAAGTTACTTCCGCCCACCACACTTTTTACAAGACTAACATCCATTACGCGTCAGGCATCAGCGCGTTAGATCAATCTGTGAAACAAAAAGACGAACTTATCGCCTTCTTCAAGGGAAAAGACGATGCAATGCGCAATTTAGCCAACCTCCCCAACACAGATGGGACGTGGCCTATATTCACCGGCCTCTTAACTGAGAGCGCCACTTCCGGCAACGGCGGCAACGATAGGGAGATAATTCTTAACGGCACAGACATTGGATATGGCCCCGACCTTCACCTGCTGGAGCATTACGCTGTACAGGGAACATCGGGCAGCACGCTTGACAGAACCAGACCCACGTCATACCTAGTTGAATACCGCTTCGGCAATGCGTCCCGCAATCCGACGCAAATGGGCGCCTTTTACGTCTTTGATTCAAGCGCGGTATCCGCTGTCAATCAGCTTTTGATGCAGGGAGTCGAGGTTTCCAAATTGAATAGGGACGTCACGCTTCCCGCCGCGCGGACGGTTAAGTTCTACGACGCTTCACATCCGAACGGCAACTGGACTGTACGCAAACATCAGGCGTTGTGGGAAGGGTTTTACTCAACGCACGTCCGCTCGGGCGAATGGCTCCCGGTTGCCGCTGGCGGCTATACCGCCAAAAAGGGATCCTTTGTAGTTTCGTCGGCGCAGCCTTACGGAAGGTACGGCTCTTACAAGCTTGAACCAAAAGGTAATTGCAGCCTCTTCTTCTGGGGCTTTTTGGACAGCGTTATGCTCATCACTCCCCCCACGGGGACGCCGGTTGAAGCAAGTTTTGATATTGTCAAGACCTACAGCTATCAGGACATTCCCGCCTCAGCGCTCGAAGCTCTTGTGTTAGAGGAAGATTTAAACAACAAGCCGGAGTTTACTTTTGCTCCTCCATACCTTGACTTGAACGGTGATTTTTCGAGCTTAACCGATGACAAAGCCACCGTAGCGGATACTACTCAGAACGGAAAGAGCGGAAAAGTCACAGTCACCATCAAGGACGCGTGCCTGCATGACGGAATGTGGCTGACGTTCTTCTTCTATGACAAGAAATCAGATGAGCCTGTTGCAGTGCTTAAACAAGTGTTCGAGACAAATACGCCCGGAACGTATGAAGCGGTCTTCACGGCCTCGGAGCTTGAAGAAGCAGGTCTTGAGTCTCGCACAAACTACGCTGTACACTACAGCAACGACGCAGGAGACATATTTGGATACGGTACGTACACAAAGGGCGGCTTCAAGTTCGAGATTAAGGAATCGTGGAGAGACTTGATAGGATGCGACGCCGGACTTGGTTACGGAGCCATGGCGCTTTTTGCAATTTTCATGTTCTTCCGGAAGAGAAGCAAATAGTAAAGTAGATACGCACGAACAAAGGGGCTGTAACAGAACAAAATGGGACAGCCCCGAATAAGCAAGAAAAAATCTCATTTCCGCTATACTTGGAAATGAGATTTTTTCTTAAATTGAAAATAAAAAGTTTTTTGCTTTTATCTTTCAATTTTCCATTGTTTACACTTAGTACCCGACAGCCGCGCCGTTGCGGCGGGAATCTGCGCCTCCTACAAACTCTCCATCCTTGAGCATAATGCCTTGAGCGCCGCCGAAATAAAGTCCCTTCGGGCGCGGGTCAAGGTCATGCCCCTTTTTCGCCAAAGCGTCAAGCGTACTTTGGTCTACGCCCGCCTCAATCAACAGTTTTCCGGCATTATTACCGCTTAACGTATTGAAAAGACGCGGCGCTTCGATTGCTTCGTCCATGCTCATTCCAAAATCTATTGTGTTCATTATTATCTGCGCTACAGCAAGAATTATGCGGGTTGCTCCGGGTGACCCGAGCGCCATGAAGGGGCCTCCGTCCTTGTCTAAAACGAGAGTCGGGGTCATTGAAGAAAGCGGCCTCTTGCCCGGTTCAGGCGCGTTCACGCTCGCAGCGTTGGATGAGAAATCGTCCATTTCGTCATTGAGCATGAAGCCATACTCCGGCACAAAAACGCCCGAGCCGAAGAAATTGTTGATTGTCCAAGTCCACGCAACTACGTTGCCCTTGTTGTCCATTACTGAAAAATGCGTCGTCGAGTGATGTGCATTATGCTCTCCCGCCGGAGAATAAGAAGTCTTTTGCGTCTCGTCAAATTGCCATGGATCTCCGGCTTCGATGGTTTTCATAGCTTCGTTTCCGATGCGCGCTGCTTGAGCTGTTGCGTACTCTTTCGAAATCAGCCCTTTGAGAGGGACTTTTGCGAAAGCCGTGTCCGCCATGTATTTAGAGCGGTCGGCGAACATCATCTTGCTGACCTCTGCAAGGGTATGAAGGAAGTTCTCGCTGTTGTGACCCCACTCTGCAACGGGGAATTTTTCCATTATGTTCAGTATCTCAATTACGTGCACTCCTCCGCTGGACGCGGGGGGCGGGGCAATAACAGTGTGACCCCGGTACGTGCCGGTGAGTGGTTCGCGCTGTTCAATTTTGTATGAAATAAGGTCCTCTTTCGACATATTGCCGCCCGCCTTGTTAACCGCCGCGACGACCGCGTCGCCAATCTCTCCTTTGTAATAAGCGTCAAGTCCTCCCTCAGTAAGAAGCTTGAAAGATTTAGCAAGCATAGGATTTTTCAGAGTGCTTCCAGCGGGAATAGGAAGCCCGTCCGGAGTGTAAGGAGTGCCTTCCGGATTAAATTGGCTGATTTTTTCAAAGTTGTCCTGAATCATTGAGGCAAGAAGCTCGTCTACCGTGAAGCCTTCCTCCGCCAACTTGACAGCTGGCGCTACGACTTCCGCGAAAGATAGCGTCCCGTATTTGCCCAGCAGTGTGAAAAGTCCCATGGTCGACCCCGGGACTCCGACTGCTTTGCCGCCGAAGGTAGACCATTTTTCCTTTTGAGCCTGTTCGGAGGAGAACAAATCCTTTGTTGCGGAAAGCGGGGCCATCTCACGGAAGTCCCAACATACGAAGCTGCCGTCCGCCAGCCGGATAGTGGCGAAACCGCCTCCGCCAAGGCCGGAAGCGTTGGGCTCCACTACATTCAGCGCCAACGCTGTGGCCACTGCCGCATCAATCGCGTTTCCGCCCTTTTGCAGTATCTCCACTCCGGCACGGGAAGCAATTACATTTGCCGCCGCTACCATGCCGTTTTTCGCAACGACGTTCTCGTACACAATGGGGTCGTTTGCCGCCAACGCGCCCGACGCGCAAAGCACAAATGCCGCAAAAACAAAAACTACCGTTATCACTCTACGCCATTTCATCACAAAAGCACCTTTCTTTCATATAAAATTACCGGAACAAAAATTCCGGCCTAAATTCACAAATCTTTCAATTCTCAGTTTTTTTCTCATTATGTACGCTGGATTTCATGTGGCAATTCTAACAATCCATTCACAAAAATGCAATACGTACGTCCCTCGTTGTTTTTTTTAAATCAAAAGTTGTATAATCTACCCGGAAACAGCTCCGGTCACAGTAGTCGGGTTTAGCCGGTTCCATGTAAAAGGAGGCGGGATGTTTGGGCGTAAACAGGGAATATAAGGACAGCATTTTCCGAACTTTGTTTAAAGCGCCGAAAAAAGCGCTACAATTATATTGTAAATAATGAGGTGGAAGTAATGTTTTCATTAGTTTACGACGAAGAAAAAGCAATCCAATATGCCAGAGAAGAAGGCATGGAAGAGGGCATGGAAAAAGGTATGGAAAAAGGCATGGAAAAAGGTATGGAAAAAGGCATGGAAAAAGGTATGGAAAAAGGCATGGAAAAAGGCATGGAAAAAGGCATGGAAAAAGGCATGGAAAAAGG
>Ga0082212_10001662_pt1 | contig 32722 bp, 26 predicted proteins | sample TergutNt197P3_FD_71548 | JGI IMG/M metagenome (GOLD analysis project Ga0082212, IMG submission 71548) | Neocapritermes taracua P3 segment gut microbial communities from Petit-Saut dam, French Guiana - Nt197 P3 | ecosystem: Host-associated > Arthropoda: Insects > Digestive system > Gut ... | reverse complement strand
CTTGCTGTGACGCGAGTCTTAGTGTAATCCGCAGCGACGAGGTTGCGCTTACGAAATGAAATATAGCGCCTGGACGGGGTACCTGAACAGACACGGAGACAAAAGATATATGGAAAATAAAAAAACGCAACTGACAGACGAGCAGGAAGCCGCGGTAGCCTACCGGGGCGGGGCTCTGCTTGTCTCTGCGGCAGCCGGGTCGGGCAAAACTAAAGTACTCGTCGAAAGGCTGCTCAGGCGCATTGAAAGCGGGGACAGCATCAACGAGTTCCTAGTTATTACATTCACAAAAGCGGCCGCAGCGGAACTCAGAGAGCGGATTGCCGAGGAAATATCAAAAAAACTGGCATCGGATCCGCGCAACAGGCACCTGCGCAGGCAGTCCATGCTCAGCAGGGGGGCGCAGATAAATACGATACACGGTTTTTGCACCGACCTGCTGCGCGAGTTCGGCTGCGCTGAGGGGATTTCGCCCGATTACCGGATCATCGAACAGGAAGAAAGCACCCTGATAAGAACCGAGATCCTGGAAAAAACGCTAGAAAACGAGTACGAACACATTAGCGAAAACTCTGACTTCCGCGCCCTTGTGGAAGCTATGGCTGCAGGCCGCGACGACAGGCGCCTTATTGAAGCGGCGCTTGACACATACGAGAAGCTGAAAAGCCATCCCAACCCGGGAGAATGGGCAGCGCGGCAGATCGACACGGCAAACCCGGCCGAGGGGCAGGACGTTTCGAGGACTCCCTGGGGCAGTTACCTGCTTGGGAAAGCCCGCGCCGACGTCGATTACAGGCTGCGCGAGATGAGAAGCGTCCGCAGCGAAATGCGGGAACTGCCGGCCTTCGAGAAAGCCTACGGCAGGAGCTTCGACGCTACGATAGAAGGGCTGGCAGCGCTGCTTGCCGCCTTTAGCGACGGTTGGGACGCGGTGAAAGGCAATATCAACGTCGAGTTTCCTACCGCGCGGATTTCAGGCTATGATACGCTGAAGAGCGTCCGGACAAGATGCAAGGCCGCGATGGCAAAGTGGGCGAAGGAGTTCGAGTATGCATCTAATGAACTCATCGAAGACATCCACGCCTGCGCGCCTGCCGTCAGGGGGCTGCTGAGCCTCGTGCTGGAGTTCGACCGCGCTTACTCTGAAGAGAAGCGCAGGCGCGGTACTCTTGACTTTTCGGACCTTGAGCACCAAACCCTCAGACTCCTGGGCGCCGGTTCGGCGGGGAGCGGCAGGCTTTCGGCAACGATAGCGGCAAGGTATAAAGAAATCATGGTCGATGAGTACCAGGACGTAAACGCCGTGCAGGAAACGATATTCAATGCCGTTTCCAGGGGCGGCGGGAACATATTCATGGTCGGCGACGTCAAACAGTCAATCTACCGCTTCCGGCTTGCGGACCCGACTATTTTCCTTGGTAAATATAACAGCTATAACGGATATATCCCCGAGCGCGCGGATTACCCGAAGGGAGCAAAAATATTCCTATCGAGGAACTTCCGCTCAGGCGGGGCGATACTTGACGCTGTAAACTTCGTTTTCAGCGCGGTGATGTCCGCCGACTTCGGGGAGATCGACTATACAGAAAGCGAACGCCTCTCGCCAGGCAGGGAGGACGCGCGCGAGACCGGGGAGGTCGAACTGCGGGTTATAGATATGAGCGCGCTTGACAGCGGTGACGACGAGGAAAACCCTGCAGTAACCCAGGTGGAAGCGCGCTATATCGCCGGCCGCATCGCGGATTTGACCGACGGAACCCATATGATCCCCGACGGCGAGGGGGGAGAGCGCCCTATAGGGTACGGGGATATCGTAATACTGCTGCGCTCGCCGGGCGGTAAAGCAGGGAAGTACGCCGCCGCCCTGTACGAGCTTGGCATACCGGCCGGGCTGCCAGAAAGCGAAGGGCTCTACGACACGCCGGAGGTCAACGCGGCGCTGTCGCTGCTCTCGGTTATCGACAACCCGATGCAGGACATCGACCTCGCCGCTGCGCTCAGCGGCCCCGCTTTCGGGTTCACGCCCGACGAACTTGCCGGCATACGCGCAGGTTCGAGGGGGACGGACTTCTACACTGCTTTGCAAAAGGCGTCGCGAACGGATACGAAATGCGCCGCCTTTCTCGAAGAAATAGAAGCGATGCGAACCGTCATGCCGGATATGCCTTCGGACAGGTTCATACATTATGTATACAACAGGACGGGGCTGCCGGGGAAAGCTTCCATGCGGGGCGGAGAAGCGCGGCGAAGGAACCTTCTGCTGCTGGCCGAGAAGGCGCGGGCCTACGAAAAGAATGGATACAAAGGCTTGTTCGCGTTTCTGGCTTATGTAAGGAGCGTTCGCGAAAAAGGCGCCGGCCGTGACAGCGCAGGAGAAGCTCCGATGAACACCGTGCGCATAATGAGCGTGCACAAATCAAAAGGCCTGGAGTTCCCGGTTGTTTTCCTGGCGGATATGGCGAAGCGCATGAACTACAAAGACTTGAATAAACCTCTCGTAATCCACCCGGCGCTTGGCGTCGGGACGATGCGAACGCAGAGGCAAAGGGGCATCGAGTATACGACGCTCCCCCGGCAGGCAATCCGGAACGCGCTGCTCTCCGAGATGATGGCGGAAGAGCTGAGGGTAATGTACGTCGCCATGACGAGGGCGCGCGAGAAGCTGATTATGACAGCTACTTTCAGTAACGCGGAAAAGGCGCTCGGCAAACTGTCGGATATTGCTGCTCGCGGGCTCGAAGCCCAGGCGCTGGAAGAAGTAAGGACGATGGCGGGCTGGACTCTGCTCCCGGTGCTGGCTGCGCAGGGCGCGGGGGAGCAGGGAGCCATTGACCTGATGGTTGTGAGCGAGACTGCGCAAAAGCGCGGGTGCGTAAACGCGCACACAGGTGTGGGAGCGCAGGGCAAGCGGCCCGCTATGCCCGAGGTCAAAGCGCAGGACGTAGAGCTCCTGCGCAAACGCTTCAGCTTCAGCTACCCTCACGCCAAAGCGCCCGACCTGCCTTCAAAGCTCACAGTTACGGAATTGAAAAGGCGCAGCCCGGAAGATGAAGAATGGAGGAGCGGCGGGGCCGATTGGACCCCGGCCGGGGATGCGGGGTACAGCCGCCCGGACTTCATATCAAGCAGGACCGGCTTGACGGGAGCGGAGCGGGGCACGGCCCTGCACCTCGCGATGCAATATATTGAATTTGAAAAATGCGCGACTGCGGGCGGGGTTAAAGGCGAGCTCAAAAGGCTCGCGGATGACGGTTACCTCACGCCTGAGCAGGCCGACGCAGCCGACGCCGGGAAAATCGCGCGCTTCTTTGAGTCCGGAGTCGGGAAACGCGCGCTTGCGGCCACAGATGTAAGGCGCGAGTTCAAGTTCTCGCTGCTGTACCCTGCGCAGAGTATTTACCCGGGCGCAGGAGAGGACGAAATCATGGTCCAGGGCATCGTCGACTGCTTTTTTGAGGAAGAGGGCGAGCTCGTCGTGCTGGACTTCAAGACAGACCGCGTTTCCGCGGAAACGCTGGAAGCCAAAACGGAGCAATACACGCCGCAGCTCGACATTTACGCTCAGGCGCTCACACGCATCACAGGGAAGAAAGTCAGGGAGAGAGTAATATACTTCTTTGGCATGGACAAAGAAATATATGTTTAAACTTGAAAATAAGTTGAAGTTTTTTTCATACTTTTGCGAAAAAGGGCGATTTCACGACAGGAATGCGACAGGAGAGGTGTATCTTGTGCATGAAAGACACGGAAACTAAAGAAAAGCAGCAATCGGCCCCGGCAGTTCACAGACCTCGGGACAGCGAAAGAAAACGAATGATGCTTTTGAAAAGGAATGATTGTGTTGATTTATATACAGTAAAGTGTTAAAATACTAGGCGAGGCTGCTAGCGCCCCCGAATGACGCGCTTCTAAGGGCAACACACTAGCCACCCCGCCGGAGAGAGATGGTGAGACATGAGCGGGAAATTATCGAAAATAATGATCATCGCGGGAGCCGTACTGATACTGGCAGCATGCGGGCTGATGATATTCAACAAAGTTGACGATCAACTCACAGGCAACCGGTCGCAGGACCTGCTGGAACAGCTCGAAGAAGAATTTGCGATGATGCTATCAGGCGAAGCGCCGTTCCTGACAAACCCCTCCGGCTCGCAGCTCGCGCACACGCCGCCCTCTGCAGAGCAGCCCGGGCAAAGCAACGCCGACAACCTGAACTACGACCCGGAAGCACAGATGCAGGAAGAAGACGACGACGGGGAAGAGCCTCAGGAACAGCAAGGAACGAGGCAATGGGGCTCAGCATGGTACAGCACCTTAGGCATTATCCAGATCCCGGCGATAAACCTGAAACTACCGGTCATCAACGAATGCTCGGACGCGCTGCTGAACGTAGCGCCCTGCAGGCTCGCAGGATCGGCGAACTTCAGACCGCGAAGGCTGATAATCGCGGGGCATAACCTGCAAAGCCACTTCAAAGGGCTTATCAACCTCTCGGTTGGCGACGAGATGACATTCACATCTATGGACGGTTCGACATATCTCTACAAAGTCGTGGAGATCGGGCAATGCCACAGGGACAACCCGGAAGAAGTATCCGCCGGCGAAGGCTGGGACATCACCCTCGTTACTTGCAAGACTATCAGGACGATGCGCACCCTGGTACGTTTCAAAGAAATACGGCTGGATCCGGAACCCACATTACAGCAGCCGCAGGAAGAACCGGCAGCAGAGCAGGCGGCCGACCAAGCCGCAGAGCAGACGGCGCAGCATACGGAAGACTCCGTAGAAATCCGGGAACAATCAGACAGCGGCGAGGACTTGCTGCTTGACGCGCAGCAGGGCTCGCAGGCCGAAGCGCCGCCCGGCGACCAGGCCGAAGCGCCGCCCGGGGGCTCCGGTTAGGAAAGCCCCGGATAGCAAGAAAGTAAGTAAACTGTAAAAACAGCTAAAAATTATTGCGCTAAATGAAATGATGTAATATAATACGAAATGACAAAACAGGAGGAGAAAAAAATGAAACGTTCAATGAAATTAGTCTCGATAGCAATCGTACTGCTGGTGCTGGCCGGAATGGCAGCCGGCTGCGCGAAAGAGACGCTGGAGATCCACAACCCGTGGGATTTGGAAGCAGCAGTATTTGAAAACGGATTTCAAGAGCAGCCGATCGACTCGGTGTTCCTGAACGACGGAGATCTCGTGGACATATCCCTCGAAATGGTACCGCTGACAGCCTCGCCGCCGACAAGCATCGCGATGCCGTCCCACCCCGGTACCGCGCAGAAGAAGAACGACAAGGCAGACATCGACTACTCCAACAGCAAAGACGGTTACGTTATGATAGCCTACCTCTCGAAGACGACCAAAGCTTTGAGGGTACAAATCAAAGGGCCGGACCAGGTTGCGTACACATACACCCTGAAGAACGACGGCAGCTACGAAGTGTTCCCGCTTTCCGCAGGCAATGGCGACTACTCGATCGGCGTATTTGAGCAGGTAGAGGGCACGAAGTACTCGACTTCGAACTCGGCGACAATCAAAGTCACGCTCACAGACCAGAACGCCCCATTCCTCCGCCCGAACCAGTATGTCAACTTCAAGTCCGACAGCGAGACCGTCAAAAAAGCGGCCGAGCTCATGAAGGACACCAAGGATCTCAACGAGAAGATTGCGGCGGTATACAACTTCGTAGTCAAGAACTTCACCTATGACACCGAGCTTGCCAAGAACGTCCAGAGCGGCTACCTGCCGAACGTCGACGCCGTGCTGGCGAAGAAAAAGGGCATCTGCTTCGATTACGCGGCGGTTATGACCGCAATGCTCAGAAGCCAGGGCGTGCCGACCAAGCTGGTTGTCGGATATACCGGACAGCAGTACCACGCATGGATCAACGTCTTCTCGACGGAGACAGGCTGGATGAACAGCGCAATCTACTTCGACGGCAAGAGCTGGAAGCTCATGGATCCGACCTTCGCGTCCAGCGCCAAGGAGAGCTCCGACGTTATGAAGTACATAGGCGACGGCAAGAACTATCAGGCGAAGTACCTGTATTGATCCCCTAACATACTTTCAGCATCAGTCCCGCAGTATGGCGCGGGGCGGGCCTCGACGAAACGGAGGTCCGCCCTGCGTTACGGCAGTCAAAGCGATTAATTATGTAACTGTTCAGGTAGTGGGTACCTGAACAGACACTTAATTATTTACCACAGGCGAAAAGAAAGGAATGGTTGTAAATGAGGTCATGCTATGAGTAAAAAGACGCTGTCGAACAACTACCTGTCGATGCTCACAAAGGAGCTCGCCATGCTGCTGGAAGCCGGGATGACGCTGCATGACAGCCTCCAGATCATGCAGGATGACGAACCGTCAGCCGACGGCAAAGCCATGATGCAGGGGCTAATCGACGCACTCGAAGGAGGCGACCCGTTTTCGACGGCGCTCGCCGCTTCAACCGTTTTCCCGCGCTATATGGTCCACATGGTGGAGATCGGCGAAAAGACAGGGCGCCTCGTACAGACGCTCAACGCGCTCGCCGACTACTATGACAGGCAAAGCAGGCTCGCCGTGACGATAAAAAGCTCAGTGCTTTATCCGGCTATCCTGCTTGTACTTATGATAGTGGTCGTGCTGATCCTCATAGTCCAGGTGCTGCCGATATTCAACGACGTATTCAGCAGGCTGGGCAGCCAGATGTCCTCGCTGGCGATCAACCTGATGAACTTCGGGAGCTGGCTCGGCGACGCTGCGGTCGTAATTGCCATTATCATCGCCGCTATCTTCGTTGTGGCGTTCCTGGCGTGGGCGATACGGGCGCTCAGGGAAGGCCTGAAAAAGACATTCATGAACATTTGGGGCGGGCGCGGCATCTTCGACCGAGTCGCCTCTTCGCGTTTCACTTCGGCGATGACGCTCGCCATGGCCAGCGGCCTGGACATGGACGAAGCTATGGACGTAGCCTTCGCCATCAGCGGCGGGGCTAAACCGGTCGACGCCAAGCACAAAAAGGCCGCCGACCTCATGCGCGACGGCAACACGCTTGCGGACGCGCTCAGCAAAGCCGGCATCCTAACGTCGCAGGATGGCAAGATGCTCTCGATAGGCAGCAAGGGCGGCAAGTCCGACGAGGCCATGGCTGAAATCGCCAGAAGGGGCGACATTGGCGTGCAGGATGCTATCGACAGGCTCGTCGGTAAAATCGAGCCTACCCTGGTCATCATCTCTTCGGTGATAATCGGCGTCATTCTGCTTTCCGTAATGCTGCCGCTCATGGGCATAATGACCTCCATAGGTTAAGCCTTATGAAGAGAAGCAAGAATATTTATAAAAAAGGCTTGAGCGATATCCTCAAGAGCATGATACTCCCCGTCGTGTTCACGCTCGCGGTCGTCGGAATGATCGCGTTCGGGCTGAACCAGACGAGCGAGTCCAGCAGGTCGGAAGGGCTGCGCGTGCTTGAGGACAGCCTCATGCGCGCTACGGTAAAGTGCTACGCGGTCGAAGGCCGTTACCCTGAGTCCGTGGCTTACATTGAGAATAACTACGGAGTGCATATCGACAAGGCCAAATATGCCGTTCATTATGAGATATTCGCGTCGAATCTCTTCCCCGAAATAACGGTCGTAGAATTGTTGGGCGGGTAAAGGAAGTGGATTAAGATATATGAAAAGTAGCCGGCAATCGAGGGTTGACACTATTTTTGTGCTTATCATATTCTGCGTTTTCGCGATTTCGATGCTGATGGTCCTGATGCTCGGAGCGAGCATTTACAAGAACATGACCGAAATATCGCGCGACGGGTACGATGAGCGCACAGCTATGTCCTATTTCTGGACAAAGATCAAAAACAGCGACGAAGCGGGGATGATATACCTTCACGACTATGAAGGTTCACCTGCGCTTTGCTTTGCCGAGGTATACGGGGACACCACATACGTCACCATGATATACAAGTACGGCGACAGCATATATGAGATGTTCACCGAAGTAGGCTACGAGCTGGAGCCGGAGGTCGGCACGCCGGTCCTCGGGGTCAGCGACCTGGAGTTTTCGCAGCTTGAAGGCGGGCTGATCAGGATATCCGCGGGAGGCAAGAGCGTTATGGTCTCGCCCAGGGGAGACGCGCCGTTTCCGCCCGCTACTGTGCGGGAAGAGGGGGGAGACTGATGGTAAGACGTTCAAGATCCACGCTCTTCTTGATGGAGCAGCTCATAGTAATCGCAGTTTTCGCGATTTGTGCCGCCGCGTGCGTCAAAATACTGACGACATCGTACTTCATGGCAAAGCAGACCAGGGACACCGGTAACGCGCTCCTCGCCGCCGAGAATGGCGCAGAGTGCTTCAAAGCGTTCTCCGGCGACGTCGGGAAGACCGCCGCTATGCTCGGAGGTACCCGGGGCGAGGTCAACGGTTTCGACTCGGTCATCGTATACTATGACGAAGAATGGGACGTCTGCGGAGAAGGCGGTGCCATGTACAGGATGTACATCTCCCGCTGGGACACCGGGCAGGGAGGCGCGGGCATGGTGCAGGGGCACCTCTTCATCGAGGAGATCGACGCGGAGGCTGAATCGATTATTTCGTTCCCGGTGGCTGTGCTGCCGGCCGGCAAGGGGGTGTGAGCCGTGAATAAAGGAGGAATGGGCGTCGGCAGCTCGTCGATCATGCTCATATTCGCTGTTTTATGCCTGACGGTATTCTCGCTCATATCTCTGTCCGTCGCGGGCAATGACAAAGCGCTCGCGGACGCCGAGGCGAATCTCGTCACGAGATACTACGAAGCCGACGCCCTTGCCGAGAGCGTGCTCGCGGAGCTTATTCGCAACGGGGGCGACGTGCAGGGGCCGCTCTACGGCATGGACATCGAGAGCAGTTGGGATTGGGATCTGGAAGCGCAGGTAGCGGCTTATCGGTGCACCGTGTCCGAGGTGAAGGATCTGTATGTCAGGGTTGTTTTTACCGACGACGGGTACAGCGTGCTCGCGTGGAAACTTGTCGATACTGATGAGTGGACATTCGACGACTCTTTGAACGTCTGGTCCGGCGAGGAGGGCGACTTCGGCTTTGGCATGATGGATATGGACTTCAGCTTCGGCATAGATTGGGAGTCCGACGAGGGCATCGAGGACTAGTTCACTAGCGTAAAATGGTTCGCCATGCGAACCGTATAATAGGGATCGTAAGGGGAGGCAACTGAGCAATGCAGGAATGGCTACAGATGGCTGTGGACGAGGGCGCGTCAGACGTGTTCATCGGCGCCGGCCGACGCATATCTTTCAGGGTCAACGGCGTCATAGAGCAAAAAAGCGAGAATATCATCTACCCGGATGAAGCGGAGAAGCTGATTACCAGCTTGTACGACATGGCGAAGAAGCCCATGACAAAGTACATCGAGAACGGCGACGACGATTTCCCGGTCTCGGTGCCGGGCTTGGCGCGTTTCAGGGTGAACACGTACAGGCAGCGCAGCACTATGGCCGCGATTATCCGTGTCGTTTTGTTTGACATACCGAATTATACCGATTTGTTCATTCCGGAAGAGGTTATGAAGATCGCTTCTGAGAACAGCGGCCTCGTACTGGTAACGGGCCCCGCCGGCAGCGGCAAGTCGACGACGCTCGCTTGCGTCATCGACGCGATCAACAGGTCGCGCAACTGCCATATAATAACCCTTGAGGATCCTATCGAGTATCTGCACAGGGACATCAGGAGCTTGGTCAGCCAGCGAGAGATATCGACGGACACAGACTCGTACATGGTCGCGCTGCGCGCTTGCCTGCGGCAGGTACCGGACATCATCCTGCTCGGCGAGATGCGCGACAACGAGACGATAAGGACCGCGATAACCGCTGCTGAGACAGGCCATCTGGTCATTTCGACTCTGCATACCGTCGGCGCCGCGAACACGATCGACAGAATAATCGATATTTTCCCGCCGGAGCAGCAGCAGCAGATCCGCGTCCAGTTGTCGATGGTTCTGCGCATGGTTGTGACGCAAAAGCTGCTGCCGGACGTCAACGGGAAGTCGGTCCCGGCGTTTGAGATCATGCACATCAACAACGCGATAAGCAACCTCGTCCGCGAGGCCAAGACGCACCAGATCGACAATGTCATCCAGACTTCCGCGCAGGAAGGCATGATCAGCATGGACGCTTCGATACTGAAGCATTTCAGGGAGGGGAAGATAACCCGCGAAGTCGCCGTCGAAGGCGCGATCAACCAGGAGCAGATGGAGCGTAACCTCAGCAGGTTGTAAGTACAGCAAGTATAATCGGGGGGGCGGCTGGTATGCGGATGAAGTACCAGCCGCCCCCCTTAGCAACGACCTCACCGAGGCACTGAATAGTAAAAGCAACTGTTCAGATGCGCTATATTTCATTTGTGTTATCGCAGAAAGCATGGTATACTTGCAGCAGACAAACTGTTGGCGGGAACGTCGAGCCGGAACCTCGCCCCGCCGGATTGAGAGGGAGAGCTAAAATGTACACATACCAGTATCCGAACCTGCTAAAACCGATAAAAATCCGCGAGCTTGTAGTAAAAAACCGCATTATGTCCGCGCCGAACATGCTGTTTCGAACCATCGGCGGGCGCCCGGACGAGTACTATGTCAGATACCTCGAGCATAAAGCCAGGGGAGGGGCGGGCATCGTCTCGCTCGGGGAGGCGAACGTCTGCGACGGCGGAAACCACACCCCGGGCATGGAAACCACGCTCGAAAACCTGACGATATACTCCGAGATGGCTCAAGCGATTCATGAACACGGCGCTGCCGCAAACGTAGAGCTTACGCACGGCGGCATGAGGGTCAAGCCGCAGTTCAACAAAGACCGTGACCTCCTCATGGGGCCGGTCGAGTTCGACAACCCGGAGACAGGGGCGCATATCCGCGCAATGACGCAGACCGACATGGAGTACGTAGCCAACGGCTTTGCCGACACTGCCGAGTATTACTACCACGCCGGCTTTGACACAGTCCTGATTCACTGCGCCCATAACTGGCTGCTGACGCAGTTCCTGTCGCCTATCATCAACACCCGCACGGACGAGTACGGCGGCAGCCTGGAGAACCGTATGCGGTTCCCCCTTTATGTGATGAAGAAAGTCCGCGAGCGCGTCGGCGACAGGAAGACCGTCATGGTCAGGCTGTCGGGCTCAGAGCGCCATCCGGATGGATTCACGCCTGCGGACATCACAGAGTTCCTGGCTAAAGCGCAGGAATATGTCGACATGGCGGAAATATCGACAGAGAACTTCAACTACATCTTCGCGTCGGCGTATATGCCGCGCGGGCAGAACGCGCAGCTCGCGGAGGAGATCAAGAAATCCGGCAGGATAAGCATACCGATCTATACCATCGGCTCGATTATGGAACCTGACCAGGCCGAGGAGATAATCGCATCCGGCGTGGCAGACGGGGTATCTATGTCGCGCGCCCTCATTGCCGACCCGTACTTGCCGAAAAAGACTGCCGTCGGGCGCAAAGACGAGATCACGCCATGCCTGCGCTGCCTCAACTGCACCGATAGCGACAACACCACCAGGCATTTCATCTGCAGCGTGAACCCGCGCATAGCGCGCGAGGCGCGGCTGGGATTCGGAGATAACCTTGAGCCGGCGAAGGTCAAGAAAACAGTCATGATCGTCGGCGGGGGACCGGCGGGGATGCAGGCGGCGATCACAGCGACGGAGCGCGGCCACGATGTTACAATCGTCGAGCGCGGCAGCGCGCTGGGCGGGACTCTGCGCTTTACGAAGACAGACACGATAAAGCACGATCTGCGGCGCTTCACGGAGTACCTCATACGCAAGACTATGAGGTCCGGAGCGAAGATTCTGCTCAACACCTGGGCGACGGACGAAGTCGTCGACTGGGTCAGGCCTGATAACATAATCGTTGCGACCGGCAGCGAGCCGATCGTCCCATCCGTGAAGGGGATAGGCAGCGCGCGCCACGCCCTGGACGTCTATCTCGCGCCGGACTTCGAAGCCGGCGAGCGCGTCGTTATGATCGGCGGCGGGATGGTTGGCATCGAAACCGGCCTGCATCTGGCGCAACTGGGCAAGAAGGTGACAGTGCTGGAGCTGCTCGACGACTTCGCGCGCGACGCGCGGGGCGTCAACAGGTTCGCTGTTGTTGATAAAGTGAAGAACTCCGGAATCGACGTCATTACGGAAGCCGCAACGACGGAGGTGACGGAGACAGGCGTGACTTACAGCAAAGATGGGGCAGAGCATACCGTGCAGGCGGATACCGTGCTGTACGCCATTGGCATGCGCCCGAGGGAAGGCGTGTTCTTCGACCTTTATGACAAAGCGCCGTTCATAACCCTCGCGGGCGACGCGAAGACGCCCGGGAAGGTAGCCGGCGCCGTGCATGGCGGGTTCTTCGCCGCGATGGATGTATAATATATGATACACGAGATCGAGCCCCGGAAGTTCCATGTGGAGTACATGAACACCGCCCCGCAAGCGCGCGATACAGTATTCGTCTTCAGCGGAAGCGGAGTGATAGGCGACGCCGCGGGAGGGGAGCTTACCTTCCCGCGCTTCGAAGAAATCAGCGGAGTAGGCGCTGACGAGCTGCGATACCTCTTTTCAATCGACGAAGACCGCTTTTTTATGGCGGAGTCAGGCGGTGGGCGGGAGGTTTCCGCGCCGGATAAGTACGCCATGCTCGATAACGGCGCGTTCCGCGTCAACAAGCCGAGGCATCTGGCTTTTGCCGCCGTTACCGCGCAGCAACTCTTCGAGTGGTATGCTTCCCACAGGTACTGCGGGCGATGCGGCGCGGAGAACGGGCATTCGGATAAAGAACGCTCCATAGTATGCCCGGCGTGCGGGCTCGTCGTCTACCCAAAGATTTCGCCTGTTGTAATCGTTGCGGTCACGAACGGGGATAACCTCCTTGTGACCAGGTACAAAGACCGGCCGTTTCGGATGTATGCCCTGGTAGCCGGTTTCGGGGAAATCGGCGAGGCGCACGAGGACACTGTTCGCCGCGAAGTATTTGAGGAGACGGGCGTCCGCGTCAAGAACATCAGGTACTACAAGAGCCAGCCGTGGGGCTTCTCGTCCTCGCTCCTGTCGGGGTTCTTCTGCGACCTTGACGGCGATCCGGCGATAACCGTCGACGGGGAGGAGCTTTCGGAGGCGATATGGCTGCCGCGCGGCGAGATACCGCCGTCCAGCAGCGACGTCGCGCTGACGGCAGAAATGATGGAAGTGTTCAGATTAGGGTTGCAATAGTGAAACGCTACTTATGGCATAGAGTTATCATGTTTGTGCTGCGCTATACTGCGGGCCCGTTCGTCAGGATTATCATGGGGTACAAGTGCGCCAAGACGAAAGGCCCGGGGGAACCCAGCCTCATTATAGCCAACCACAACTCTGATCTTGACCCCGCGTTCGTATCGCTGGCTTTCAGCAGGCATATGTATTACGTGGCAAGCGAGCACGCGCTCAGAAACGGCTTTATGTCGAAAGTGCTGGCGTTCGTGTTCGCGCCGGTGCCGATCAACAAGTCCCTGGCGGACATTTCGGCGATAAAAGAAATACTCCGGCGCCTGAAGGGGGGCGCAAACGTGTGCCTATTTGCAGAGGGCGACCGCTCCTTCAACGGCAGGACAGGGTACATCGCCCCGTCTACCGCCAAACTGGTCAGGATGAGCGGAGCTGCGCTTATCACGTTCCGGCTGGAGGGCGGCTACTTCACTACTCCGCGCTGGGGGAAGAGAAGGCGCAGGGGGAAGATGCGCGGAGCTCCTGTCGGCAGGTATACCGCAGCGCAGTTGAAGGCCATGTCAGATGCGCAGGTGATGGAGATTATCAACCGCGACACGTTTGAGGACGCGTACGCCAGGCAGGGGGAAGACCCGGTTTTCTTCAAGGGCAAGGACCTTGCCGAGCATATTGAGATGGCCTTGTATATGTGCCCTGCTTGCGGGAATATCGGTGATTTGCACTCAAAAGGAGACAGGCTGTACTGCGACTGCGGGCTTGAGGCGAAGTACGCCGGGACCGGAGAACTCAGCGGCGAAGGGGTTCCTTTTACGACCGTGACGCAGTGGGACGACTGGCAGCACAGCCGGTTGGATGGCAAAATCGCCGCTGCAGGCGACGGGCCGATTTGCTCGGACGCAGGCCAGATGCTGTTCAAGGTAAAGGCCGCCGCAGGCAACGAGCTTGTCGGCGAGGGCGTAATGCAGATAGATAAAAACGAATTTCGCTGCGCGGGCAACGCGTTCCCGCTTAAAGACATTACGCGCATTGCGGTCGTCGGGAAAATGACTCTTGTTTTCGCGCTCACGGATGGCACATCATACGAAGTCAAAAGCCGCGCGCCACGCAGCGCGGTCAAATACAGGGAGATATTCAAGAAGCTTAGAGGAGCGGTGTAGAGCCGGCGACGCCAAAGCGCCGCGTATCGGCGCGCAGGGCCGCATCATCATTGAAAGGGCAGACAGTATGCAGGGCGTAAACGTATTATTCATCTATCCTGACTTCCTTGAAGCGACGAAAAGCGCGAGGAATATCCCGGGCAGTTATAATGAAGGCCTCGCCTCGCTGTCTGCTGTTTTGAAACAGGGCGGGCACAATGTGCAGCTCTACCATATGACCTTCATGCCCGACAGGGAAGAGTTCCTCGAAAAAGTGAAGTCTTTCGCTCCCGGCATCATCGGGATAAGCATCAGGACCAGCGCGCTGGGGTTCTCGCAGCAGCTTGCGGTTTGGCTCGATGAGGAAATGCCTGATATTTTCGTCATGACGGGCATGTATCATCCTTCGCTCGCGCCGGAAGAGGTCATCGCTCTGCGCGGCGTCGACGCAGTTTGCATCGGCGAGGGAGAAGCTGCGTGCCTGGAGCTCGTCGATCATTTCGCGCAGCATGGGAAGCTGGCGACCGACGTCGGCAGTTTTTGGGTCAAAGGCGAAAATGGGGAGATCCACAAGAACCCGGTCAGGCCATATATTCTCAACCTGGACGAACTGCCTTTCCCGGACCTCGACCTCTTCGACTACAGGAACCTGCGCAGCAATGCGCAGCAGAACACCGCCGAAGTCATTGTCAGCCGGGGCTGCATATACTCATGTACATACTGCGCGAACGCGCAGCTCCGCAATATCTACCCGGATAAGAAGAACTACGCGCGCTTCCGCTCGCCGGAGAACGCCATCATGCTGCTGGAGCGGGTGCTGGAGAAAGACCCGGGCATAGAGTGTTTCAGTTTTAACGACGCGATTTTGAATGTCTTCGAGGATTGGTTCTACGATTTCGCGGCGCTGTACAAAGAACGCATCAACAAAAAGTACGTTTGCAACTTGCGCTTTGACTTGCTGGACGAGAAGATGATCGGCGTGCTGGCTGATACCGGGTGCTACCTTGTGACTATTGGGCTGGAAAACGGCAACGAGGAGTTCCGTAAGAAGTACCTGCAGCGATCCATGGAAAACGAGCATATCATCAAAGTCTCGCAAATGCTAAAAAGCGCGGGGATTATCGTCAACGCGTACAACATTCTCGGGTTGCCGCACGAGACGCTGCCGCTGTCGCTGGAGACGGTGAAGCTGAATGCGCGGATGCACACGGATAATGTGATACTGAGCTTTTTTTACCCTTATCCGACGACAAAGCTCAGGGATATAGCTGAAGAAGCGGGGTTCATCGACCCCGATGTAGACCCGCACGACTTGATACAACTGCGTATGCCCGGTTACACAAGGGGCGACCTTATGTACATCAGGTACAGCTTCATGAAGTTGATGAAGAAGTACCGCAGCCTTTACGCGGGTTTCGCCGGGGAGGAGCTTGAGCGCAGGGAAAGCAAGCTGGACGGGAAGATCCTCGCCCCCGGCCACCCCAGGCGCTTCATCGGCGCGTACCGCAGGCTCACGCACCGGGCTGTCGTGTTTGCCAAGCGGATTGCTTCGCGCTACCTGCCCGCCATATACAAAGCGCTGCGCAGGAGCAGGGACAAGCGGGCCGGCGCGGCGGGCGCGAATCGATGATAGGGGCGTGGCGCACTTTGGCATATGTTTCTCTCGATAATGAAACGTGAGGAAAGGAATCGTCATAACAAATGGTATTTTCCAGCCTGACTTTTCTGTGCCTGTTCCTGCCTGTTTTTCTGCTGGTCTACAACATCAGCGGGAAGCTTACGTATAAGAACATCGTGCTTGTCCTGTTCTCGCTGTTCTTTTATGCCTGGGGGGAGCCGATCTGGATACTCGCGCTGCTTGCAAGCGGTACTACGGACTACATCTGCGGGCGCGTAATCGACAAGCACAGCAACGGCAAGGGAAGGAAAATCGCGCTTGTCGCATCGCTCATCATCAACCTGGGGCTTTTGGGGACGTTTAAATACTCCGGCTTTATTATCGAGAACATCAACGCCCTGCTCGGGACGAGCATAAAGGAACCGGCGTTCAACCTGCCGCTGGGCATCTCATTCTACACATTTCAGACTCTGTCGTATACTATAGATATGTACCGGGGCGAAATCAGGGTGCAAAAAAGCTTTCTCAGCTTTATGTGCTATGTCTCGATGTTCCCGCAGCTCGTGGCAGGGCCCATCGTCCGGTACAGCGAAGTTGAGAAAGAAGTGTACAACCGAAAAGTCACCCTCAAGGGCTTCAGCGAAGGCGTAACGAGGTTTTCAATCGGGCTGGCAAAGAAAACGCTGCTCGCGAACCCGGCGGGCGCGGCAGCGGCCATGCTGCTATCGGACGCAAGCAAACTGACAGCCACCACAGCGTGGCTTGGGGCGTTCCTGTATGGGTACCAGGTATACTTCGATTTCTCCGGGTATTCCGACATGGCTATCGGTATAGGGAAAATGATCGGCTTCACATTTCCGGAGAACTTCAACTACCCATTTGAGTGCAGGTCGGTCACTGACTTCTGGCGAAGATGGCATATCTCGCTCAGCTCGTTCTTCCGTGATTACCTGTACATCCCGCTGGGCGGGAACAAGAGGTTCACGGCAAGGAACATCGCGATTGTCTGGATTTTGACAGGAATCTGGCATGGCGCGGCCTGGAACTATCTGTACTGGGGCGTCTACTATGGTATATTCCTGCTCTTTGAGCGATATGTCTTTGGGAAAGCCCTCGCAAAGCTGCCTGCGCTTTTCGGGCGCTTATACGGTTTCCTGGCAATACTGGGGAGCTGGGGGATATTCTTCTACCCGACTGCAGCGGAGCGGAGGATGTATTATAAGGCGTTTTTCATGATCGATACGCCGCTGTCCTCGTTCCTGCCCGAGTCTATTTTAATGAGCCATATCTGGCTGATAGTGGTACTGGTCATCGCCGCGTCGTCCGCGCCCAAGAGGCTCTACAAATACATGTGCGAGTTCTTCCCCAGGCTGAGCCTCACAGAGCCTTTCTACGCTGCCGGCTGCATACTCACAAGCTTCCTCATGCTGCTGGGGCAGACATACAATCCGTTCCTGTACTTTAGATTTTAGCACACTTTATGGAGCTATTATGAAAGAGAAATTCAACATTATACTGTTTTGCGCCCTGCTGCTGGCCTTGGGCGTGCTGATCGTATTTGTGCCGGCAGATGAACGCGTCGAGGAGCTGGAGCACAGAAAGCTCAACAAACTCCCCGCGCTGAACCTGCAGACGGCTCTGAACGGGGAGTTCTCCAAACAATTCGAAGGCTTCATTACAGACCAGGTAGGGTACAGGACGGACTTGATAATGTTCTCGAAGAATATCGAGAACGCCTACGGCGTAGAGATCAAGGACGCGCCTGTCGTAGTCATAACAGGCGACCGGCAGGTGAACCCGGGCGAGAGGCCAAACGAGCAGCCCGTGCAATGGGACGGGCGAGACCCGGGCGCGTTGAGCACTCCCGCCGCTAACGAAGCTGTGGGCAGCAAAGACGATGACAGCGGGGAACTTGCCGAGTCTGACGATGACGCCGAACCGGGCGAGCCGGAAGAAGACGACGAACTCGGCAGCGGGCAGAGCGGCCTGTACGATTCACAGGATGATATATACACGCCCATGAGAGACGTCGAACCGATTCAAGCCGGCCCGGTCCTGGCTTTCTCGGACAGGCTGATGGAGCTTTACGGCTATCTCTCGAGCGCATGCATCAGGTATGCAGAAGTCGTCGAGAGCTATGCGAAGGCGCTGGAGGGCAAGGCAAGGGTTTTCTCGATAATACCCCCGACCGCGATTGAATTCGTTGACGACAGGTACAAAACGCTTTCTGATTCCGAGTACAATGCGATTCAAATCGTCTACAGCCGCCTGGAGCTTGCCATACCGGTCGATTCGTACTCGGTCATGCAAGCGCACAGCGACGAGTATATATATTTCCGCACGGATCACCACTGGACCGCCCTGGGGGCTTACTACACTTATTACGCCTACTGCACGGCAGCGGGCATTACCCCTGTGACGATCGATAATTACGACAGTTACAGGATACCGGGCTTCCTGGGCTATCTCTACAGCGTCCATCCGACGGCTGAGCTCAAAAACAACCCGGATACCATTGTATACTATGAACTCAAGGAGCCGCTTGAAACCTCGAACAAGCTGATATACAAGCCGGGGGAAGGCGGCGGCACGACGTACTCGATATTCATCGGCGGCGACAGGGACAAGTATGAGATAAAGACCTCAGTCGGCAACGGGAGGACGTGCATCATCTTGAAAGACTCGTACGGGAACGCCTTCGTCCCCTGGCTCGCGCCAAACTACGAGACTATCATCGTGATCGACCCGAGGCATTTCAGCGGCTCGACGGTAAATATCGCGCTGCAGTACGATGACGTCGACTTTATAATCATGAACAATGTCTTCATACCGGGTTCGGGAGGCATGAACAGCGCGCTGGAGAAGATAAGGTAGTGTGTACCTGAACAGACACCTCCTAGTTGAACGGGAACACATACTGCGTCAAACCGAGCTCATCGCGTATTGCGATGAGTTCTTTCCGGACAGCATTGTTTACAGGCACGCCGGTGTACATCCTCTCTTGCCGGGCGAGGTACTCCTTTTCCCCTGCTGTGTAGATGCGCTCGTGGCCCGGCGCGAGCTTTGAAGAGCGGAGCTCGCGCAGGATGTCGCCCGTCGTCTTCTTAAACTCATCAAGACCCATGAAACCCTCAGGGTCGATGGCGATGAAGAAATGCCCCAGATGATGCGGGCGCGCCCCGCCGTCATGCACGCCGGAAAGCGCGCGCAGGTAGCTCCCGCTTTGCAGCGCTGCGGACAGAATCTCCACTACAGTCGCGTAACCGTAGCCCTTGTAGCCCGCCAGCTCCTCGCCTATGCCGCCGAGCGGCGCAAGCGCGGCAAAGCCGCCGGAAAGCCCCTTCAGGATAAAGGCGGAGTCCGTCATGGCCTTGCCGTCGGAGCCGATGACCATGCCGGCGGGCGTATCGACGCCGAGCCTGTCGTAATACTCGATCCGGCCTCTTTGCGTTATTGAAGTTGCGCAGTCCAGCACGAAAGGGAAAGGCTCGTCGCTTGGCATCCCGAATGTCAGCGGGTTTGTGCCCAACATGTTCTCCACGCCGAATGTCGGCGCAATCGAAGGCCTGGCATTCGTGCCGGTGACGCCAATGAGGCCCGCGTCCGTCGCCATGGTCGCGTAGTAGCCGGCGATGCCGTAATGCGTCGAGTTGCGGGCCGCGACCATGCCCATGCCATACTTTTTAGCCTTTTCGATCGCCATCGCCATTGCCTTGAAACCGACGACCTGCCCCATCCCGTCATGCCCGTCGACGACTGCTGTCGTCATATTGTCCCTGACAATCTCAAAATTCGTGACCGGGCTTTGGATGCCTGCTTTGATCCTGTCGAGATATATGGGCTTGAAACGGTTGACGCCATGCGACTCTATGCCCCTGCGGTCAGACTCCAGCAGGACGTCCGCGCAGATTGCGGCGTCGTCATCGGGCACACCGTACCCGATGAACGAGTCCTTTACGAAACCTTCGATCGTTTCCCAGTCGATGATGATATAATCTTGTTCCATTGCGCTCACTCACTTTCTTCGTCCCAGCCGAGGGACTTTTCAACAGCGCGTTTCCAGTTCCTGACCAGCCCGTCGCGCTCAGCCCGGGCCATTTGCGGGAGAAAGACCCGCTCGCTGCTCCAAATTGACCGCAGCTCTTCTTTGTCCCGCCAGAAACCTGTCGCGAGCCCGGCAAGGTAAGCGGCGCCGAGCGCTGTCGTCTCTGTGTTGCGCGGGCGGTTGATGGGCGTGCCGAGCAGGTCGGCCTGAAACTGCATCAAAAAGTCGCTGACGCTCGCGCCGCCGTCGACCCTGAGCTCAGGGAGGGTCAGACCGGTGTCCGCGACCATTGCGCTGACAAGGTCGCCGACTCCGTAGGCGATCGATTCCAGGGTAGCTCTTGCGATGTGGGCGCGGGTTGCGCCTCGCGTCAGCCCTACGATGGCGCCGCGCGCGTACATATCCCAATATGGCGCCCCGAGCCCCGTGAACGCGGGCACGAAGTACACGCCCCCATTATCGCCCACAGACTCTGCCAGCTCGTCGCACTCGGAGGCAGTCGATATGATCCCGAGGTCGTCCCTTAGCCATTGGATGGCTGAACCGGCGTTGAAGAGGCTGCCTTCCAGGGCGTACTCGACAGTATCGCCGACGCTCCAGGCGACGGTGGACAGAAGCCTGGCCTTTGAGCGCGCGCGCTCAGCGCCTGTGTTCATTAGCAGGAAACACCCGGTACCGTATGTGTTTTTGGCCTGGCCGGGTGTAAAACAGGCAGAGCCGAAGAGCGCGGCATGCTGATCCCCCGCAGCCCCCGCGATGGGGATGCCCGCAAGCGCGCCTGCGCCGGGGACGCCTTCAGCGACTTCGCCGTAAACGTGGCTTGAAGGCTTGATTTCAGGCAGCATCGAACCCGGGACTCCCAGCCTGCCCGTCAACCCCTCGTCCCAGCAGAGCTTGTCCAGGTCAAGGAGCATAGTGCGCGAAGCGTTGGTATGATCGGTGGCGTGGACTTTACCCGCAGTGAGGCGCCATATCAGCCAGGTCTCTACAGTGCCGAACGCCAGCCGCCCGGAAGCCGCCAGGGAGCCTGCGCCGGGGACGTGGTCGAGGATCCATTTTATTTTCGTGCCGGAAAAGTAAGCGTCGACGATCAGGCCGGTTTTATCGGCTATGGCCGCTGCCGCGCCTTCGCGTATCAGCTCGTCGCAGATGTGCGCCGTCCTGCGGCACTGCCAGACTATCGCGTTGTATATAGGCAGCCCGGTCTCCCTGTCCCACACAATTGTCGTCTCGCGCTGGTTGGCGATTCCGATTGCCGCGATGGAGCCGGCGCCCGCTCCTGCTTTTTCCATTGCTGTATGCGCGGCCTTCATCTGGCTGCGGAAGATTTCCTCGGGATCGTGTTCGACCCAACCGGGGCGGGGGAATACCTGCGGGAACTCGTATTGGCCCGCCGAAACTGCTGTGCCGCTCTTGTCGAACAGTATTGCGCGCGAAGAGGTCGTTCCCTGATCGAGCGCGAGTATGTACTTTTTGTCCATAGCATCCCTCGTCGTCGTCGCAAACTCCACTTCGCTCCGCCCTCACAAGTTCGGGCATACGCTCCGTTTCGTTGCTCCTCCTCTCCACTCGCGACCACTTCGTTGGGTCGCTCGTGGTTCTACCTGACAGATACGTTTTCATAGACTATTTTACACTACCTGTACTTTTGTTTACAGCTATAATCACGTATAATGGCTGGTGACAGCCATTATACCACATTTCTGCCCGGAAAGGTGATGTGAACTTTGAATATAAGAAGGATAACGCAAAAAGACGCCGAAAGCGTCATGCGCATTTTTGAGCAGTCAAGGGCGTTTATGAGAGATAACGGCAACCGGGAGCAATGGAACACCGACTACCCCGGCTTGGAAGAAATTGAAGCGGGGATAGAAAAAGACGGGTATGTAGTCGTCGAAGATGAGAAAGTCGTCGGAGTGTTTGTGCTGTCCGATTATGACGAGGCATACGAGAAAATAAAGGGAAAATGGCTCGATGACGAGCCCTACGGAGTCATTCACACAATGGCAAGCGGGGGCGCGCGTTCGGGAGCCGGCCAGTTTATTTTAGATTGGTGTCTTGACAAGAAGGAAAATATAAGGTTAGATACCCATAAAGATAATTCTCCGATGAGGAACTTGCTCGCCAAGAACGGATATCAGTACTGCGGCGTAGTCACCTTGGAAGGCAGAGGGGAGCGGCTGGCGTTTCAAAAGACCGGCACAGGCTCCTAGGGGGTACGAATCCCGCCCCTTGGGAACGGCCGCCTTGTTCGGAGTCGAAAGGACTGGAGGAAACATTTGTGGAAGAAAAGAGCTACGGGCTGGATCTGACCCAGGGTAAGATCAGCTCCGTGCTGCTGAGGTTTGCCTGGCCATTCGTCGCGGCAAACCTTGTCATGGCGCTGCACGGCGTAATAAGCATGGTGGTCGTCGGGCAGTTCACCGGGCGCGAGGTCATATCCGGGGTGTCGACGGGAACGCAGATGATGTTCCCTCTGTTCCCGTTCTACGTCGGGATCGGAACCGGCGGCACCGTGCTGATCGGTAGGAGCATCGGTGAGAAGAACGATGACGCCGGAAGGAGGGCCGTAGGCAGCTTCACGGTAATCTCGATTGGCCTTGTGCTTTTCCTGACATTGTTTATGCTTATTCTGCGCGACCCGCTCCTGGCAGCGCTGAAGACTCCTGCGGAAGCTCTGCCGAGCGCGAGGAGATATGTGATGTTCTGTACGATTGGCGTGCCGTTTAACGCGGCGTACAGCATGATATGCGCGGTAGCGCGCGGCATGGGCAACTCCAAGGCGCCGAGCGTCGCCGCCGGCATCAGTTGCGTAGTCAACATCACGTTGTCACTGCTGCTCGTCGGCGGTGCGGGCCTGGCCGAGGCGGGAGTCGGCATAGCTACGTCGGCGGCGCAGTTTTCCGGTTTTGTGTATATCGCAATTTGGATTTACCGCAAAAGGCTTCCGTTTTCCTTTACGAAAAAGGACATCAAAGCCGACAAGAAATCAGTCCGTTTCCTGCTGGTGGTGGGTTGCCCGCTCATCCTGCAGGACTTGCTGATTTCTATATCATTTATGATCAACACTAACCGCGTCAATATTATCGGCGTCGAGGCTTCGGCGTCTGTGGGGGTCGTGCAGAGGCTGTTCAACATCGCCGGGGTCGTCCCGAACTCGTTCGGTTCGGCTATTTCCGCGATGACCGCGCAGAATATCGGCGCGGGCAAGAGGGAGCGCGCCTCAGCCGCTATGCGCTTGGGAGTGATGTATGCGGCTATCGTGAACGCCGTCGTCGTCATCTGCTGCCTTATATGGCCCGAAGGCATTACCTCCGCATTCTCGAAAGATCGTGACATTATTGTGGGAGCGGCCAATTACCTGCGGTCGTTCTCTTTGGACGCTTTCATCGTCGCGTTCGTTTTCTGCATGAACGCGTACCTCAGCGGCTGCGGGAAGTCGAACGTCTCCATGTGGCACAGCCTCGCGACGGCTTTCCTCGTGAGAGTGCCGCTGAGCATTTACGTGACAAGCTTGCCGGATCTCGCGCTCAACACAAGGCTGTTCTACCTCGGCGGGATTTCGCCGCTTGCTTCCTTCGTTTCGGTCGTTGTGATGCTGATTTACATCAGGTGGTACAACAAGAGGTATATGACAGCGCTGCCTGCTGCATAACGAAAAGCACAATTAAAATAGGTTGGTGCCCAAAATGGGCACCAACCTATTTTGTATCTTACGGAGCGCTATACCTGCCTTACCTCGCCGGTCTCCTTGTTTTTCCAACGCGGCTTCAGAGGCAAAGGCCAGTTGAAGTTGCACGCGCCGGGAGTCGGGCAGTCGTCGACGCAGCAGCCGCAGTACCAGCACTCTTCCGCGTGCAGGATAATGGGCGGCGAACCCTTCTTCGGGTTCGGGATAAAAACGTCGATCGGGCACGTCTCCACGCAGTTGTTGCACCCGGTGCATTTGTCCGGGTTGAAGCTCACCGGCGTACTCGGAGTCGGGATGTTCGGAAGCGCAAATACGTTTTGCTCAGACACTATTTTCTCCTCCATTCTCTCGTTCAGTTACCTGGCGCGTAGACGCCGGTGTAATCTTTGTTGTACGCCTCGTACTGCTGCTTCATGTCTCCCCAGTAGCGCGGCGGCAGATAGCCGGTCTCAACTTTGTCGTCAACCAGCTTGATTGTCAGGAACTTCTCCCATTCCTCTTGGTTGTACTCCGGATAGTCGATGCGGTTGAAGCCCATCCGCGGGTTGCTGGACTTACGCGCGAGCGAAGCGTGGATTATGACCTTGGCGTACTCCATCATGCTCAGGTCCTCGATCGAACGCATCAGCTTGTGGGGGTCATGGGCGATGAGCTGAGGTACTGCCTCCGCTTCGAGCCGCTCGATTTCTTCAAGGCCCATCTTGAGCAGCGTCTCAGTTTTGTATTCGCTGACAAAGTACTGCATGGCGCGGCTGAGGCCGTTATGCAGTTCTTTCCATTCGATGCCGCGGTCGCGTCCGGTCGGCGCGAATATTCTTTTCTTCTCGGCTTCGATCTGGTCGCGGTTGAGCTCAAACTCGCCGGCATCCTTGACGGAAGCGGCAGCTTTGCGCCCGCCATAGCGCCCTGTGGCTGCGGCATAGCTGTGGTCTTCGGGGCAGAACATTTGCGTGCCGACGGCGTACAGCCCATCTACAGTCGTCTTCAGGTTCCAGTCCACGACGAGGCCGCCGCTGCCGCCGCTGCCCCATTGCGGCAGGCTGTTGCCTTCAATGAACTTATACGACAACTGGAGGTCTTTGTTAATGTCAAAACCTGCTTCGTTCATGGTCTTGATCATAATCCTGGTCGTGGATTCTTCGGTCAGCATCAGATTCCAGGTGGCGCGCCGCTCGACTTCCGCCATAGCAGGCCAGTCGCCATAGAACGGAAGCTCGTACTCTCCGCGCATGATCGCCTCCCTGACCTTCTCCTGAGTCCCGGGGGCTGGTACCATTGCGCCCGCGTCTTCCCAGCCCTGGATGGGGTAGGGGAGCCTGCGGCCTTTCGCGTCTACCAGCGGTACGTTCTCGTAACTCGCGTCGCCCGCGCCTGTATACCACTTGTGCTTCAGCCCGGTCGCGATGCCAACGACGCCTGTGCTCTCCATCATGGTCAGCTCCGCGCCTGCCTTCCAGGCCATGACCGAGCCATCGCCGTTGATGTTGCGGGAGTGCATGTTGGAGTAGCCGCCGTGTTCCATGCTCATCAGCCACATGGAGCCTGCGCCGGCTGTTGCCAGTATCACTGCCTTGGCGCGGAAAATCAGGAACTCGCCTGTACGGCCGTTAAGGCCGGTAGCTCCGATGACGCGCGCGCCTTGTTTGCCATTCTCGTTGAGCAGGCTCGTGCCCATGACGCGGTCGAAAACCTGCACGCCGAGCCTTTTGCATTCTTTCTTCAGCACCGGTTTGAATGTGTTGCCCCATACCCGGATGACTACGTTATTGCGCTTCTCCGGGGGGTTGAACCCGGGCTCGCCCATGTGCGGATCCGGGAGGTAGCTGTGGATAGTGCCGTAGCGCGGCGAGATCATGAATTTTGTCTCGTCGTCGCGGCCTTCCGCTCCGAGGAATTCGTCTTCTGTATCGCGGATCTTTCCGCCCATCTGCTCCATTTCAAGAAGCGTGTCGAAGTCCTCGCGGTTTTGGATTTGAAGCCCTATGCCGTTGCAGTATGTGCGGTCGGCCATGTGTACCGCCCATTCGTCCGGGTCAACCCTTGACAGGGGGTTCGCGGGGGCGTTGCACCAGTGGTCGCAGCCGGGGCCTCCGGAGCCGCTGCGCTTTACGTCGCCTTTTTCAACCAGAGCGACCCGCACGCCTTGTCGCGCCGCGGCGATTGCGGCCCAGCAGCCTGATATTCCGCCGCCGATTACAAGAACGTCGGTTTCAATGAGCTGTTCCTGGCCGAACTGTATCTGGTACGGCCATGCGGGGGGGCGTCCTTCGTCTCTCAGGTATTCATGCCATGTTGCCATTACTCGACCTCCTAAATTAATATGATAGTGTCCCGAGGAAGCTTTCTTTGTGTATTATAGCAAATGCCGGTGGGAATTACCAGTCTTGTTTTGGATTTTTTGTTGGATTATGTGTCAATTGTTACTGTTCAGACGTCCACCTGCATAGCTGAGCGCACCCGGCACCGCCACGCCCCACAGACTTGACTCCTGCGACCTGCTCTCTGCTTCCCACCCGCCCTGCATCAGCACAAAAACGCTTGCAACGAATCGTTCATCGTGATATACTCTGCTGGGTGTGCCTCACGTACTTATGAAAGATCTTCCAGTGCTGCTGAAGTGCTTGCGTCAGGGAGCGTCAGCACTGAACCGGTTGCTGACCGTTCCCATTGGAGGGTGCCATGAAGGTGCGCCATTCTATCAATAGCCTCTTCCGTTCGCCGATCAGGACTGCGTTGACAGTAGTTCTGACCGGCGTTGTTGCCTTTGCGCTGCTGTCGCAAGCGGCGGAGTTCTCCATAACGCGGCGCGAGATGGAAAGAACCGCCGCGCATTACTACGGCGCAGGCTCCGTGGAAATCGCGCCGCCCACTGCTGGAACTCCTGCAAGTGAAGGAGTAGCTCAAGTCAGTTAACTGTAGAAAAAGAGATAACTTCATGGAAAAGCATATTTCTGTCAGGGACCTGGTAGAGTTCGTCGCCCGCTCCGGCAGTATAGACAGCCGCTTCACCGGGCGCAACAGACTTGAAGAAGGCGCGCGCGTGCACAGAAAACTGCAGAAGGAAGAAGGCTATCAGGCGGAGGTTCGCCTGTCGCATACTGAGACAGTCTCGGGCATAAGCTTTACTGTCGGAGGGCGGGCAGATGGAATCATTATCAGCGCCGAAGGCGTCGTGCTCGACGAGATAAAGTCGACGCTGACGCCGCTTGAACTCATCACGGAAGGCTACTCGCCGACCCATTGGGCGCAGGCAAAGGTATACGGCTACATATACTGTGCGCAAAACAGCCTGGAGAGAATAAGCGTCCGCCTGACGTATTATGAGATGAACGAAGGCGCGATAAAGCGATTCACGCGCGAATACGGAGCAAGCGAGCTGTGCGCGTTCTTTACTGAACTGCTTGAAAAATACGCTGTTTGGATGCACTACTCCACCTCCTGGAAGGAGGCCTCGTCAAAGACGATGAAGGAGCTGGCCTTCCCGTTTGACGAGTACCGTGAAGGCCAGCGAAAGCTCGCCGTAGCTGTGTACAGGACAATCGTCAACGAGGGGCGGCTGTTCGCGATGGCTCCAACGGGCATCGGAAAGACGATATCCACGCTGTTCCCCGCGATTAAGGCAATGGGCGAAGGTTATGGCGAGAAGATTTTCTATCTGACGGCCAAGACCGTTACAAGGCAAGCCGCACAGGCAGCGCTCGATCAAATGAGGGAACGCGGCCTGCGCGTCAAGTCGGTTGTCATTACCGCCAAGGATAAGGTTTGTTTCCTTGAAGAGCGCGCGTGCAAACCGGAATACTGCGAGTACGCAAACGGGCACTTCGACAGGGTAAATGGCGCTGTCATGGACGTCCTGGAGAACCTGGACAGCATCGATGCGGAGAATATTGCGGAGTATGCACAGCGCCACAGGGTATGCCCGTTCGAACTGGCTCTTGACCTGACGCTCTGGTGCGACGTAGTTATATGCGACTATAACTACCTTTTTGACCCGCAGGTCTCGCTAAAACGCTTTTTTTCCGAAGGCGGGGATTATGTGTTTCTTGTAGACGAGGCGCATAACCTTGCAGACAGGGCGCGCGAAATGTATTCCGCAGGCATAAGCAAGCGCAATCTTCTGGCGCTGAAGAAAACGCTCGGGCTGAAGGCGGGAACCGGGCGCAAACGCAAAAAAACCGCCGCTGAAGCACCGGGCGGACAGGAGGCTGAGGCCGGGCGGCGGGGCAAAAAAGGTGAGTACGAAGGGCTGCGCGAGACCCTGGTAAATATCAACAAACTATTGCTGGATATGAAGCGCGAGTGCGGAGACGCCGCATTTGCCGTCCGCAAGGACGCCCCGGGGGAGCTCAAAGAACTGCTGGAACTTTTTTCCTACCAGTTCTCGGAATGGCTCAGCAAGAATCCGGAGCCGGATCAGGCTGCGCTCGAAACGTACTTCGACGTGCTTTCGTATCTGGCGGTCGCGGAGCTGTATGATGAAAACTACAGTACGATGATGGAGAGCGGCTATGGCGGGGAGTTTACAGTCAAGCTCTTTTGCGCAGACCCTGCCGGCTTGCTAAGCGGGCGCTTTGCGCTCGGGCGCTCCGGAGTGCTGTTTTCGGCGACGCTCACACCGGGCAGGTACTTTATTGATGTGCTCGGGGGCGATGGTGATAGCAACTACCTGACGCTGCCGTCTCCGTTCCCGACGGAAAACCTTCTTGTGCTGGTGGCTGATAATATCAGCACGAAGTACAAAGACCGCGACGGCAGCTATGAGAATATCGCTGATCTCATACACGTCGCCGCATCGGGAAAGGCAGGGAAGTACATTGCGTACTTCCCGTCATACAGCTACCTGAGCAATGTCTACGCGGTTTTTTGCGAGAAGTACCCCAAAGTCAGCACAGCCCGGCAGTCGCCGGGCATGACGGAAGGGGAGCGCAGCGAGTTCCTTGCGCTGTTTGAGGATGACGGCTGCGCAGAAAGCGAAGCATTTGTTGCGTTCTGCGTGCTCGGGGGCGTGTTCTCAGAGGGGGTGGATCTTGCCGGCGACAAGTTGATCGGCGCGATAATCACCGGCGTCGGGTTGCCGCAGGTCAACCGGGAGCTGGACGTCGTCAGAGATCAGTACGGCGGGCCGGGGCGCGGCTACGACTTTGCTTACCGCTACCCGGGCATGAACAAAGTGCTGCAAGCTGCGGGAAGGGTAATCCGAAGCGAGAGCGACAGGGGAGTGGTGCTGTTGATCGACGAACGTTTTTCGTCGAGGAGCTACCGTACTCTTTTCCCTCCGCATTGGAACGACAGCCGCGTTGTAAGGGACACACGCGAGCTTGCTGAAGCTTTGGGCGGTTTCTGGGGCAGCCAGCCTTAATTATGCTCGGCTCTGAACAGGATCATTTCCGCCGCCACGCTCACGGCTATCTCTGCGGGAGTCTCCGCTTTGATTTGCAGTCCAATCGGGCAGTACAGGTTCTCAAACGCAGACTCCGGGACGCTCGCATCCGCGAGGCGCTGCTTCGTCGCTGCAAGCTTCTTGCTGCTGCCGATGCAACCGACATAACGCGCCGGAGTCCTGAGCGTTTGATCCAGCACTTCGAAGTCTTTTTGGTGGCCGCGAGTCATTATCACGACGTAGTCTGCGCTGCTTAAGGCGACTTTCTCATAGATTTTACCGAAGTCATGCAAAATTACATCAGCGGCATCAGGGAAGAGTTCCTTTTTCGCAAACTCTTCCCTGTCCTCATAGACGACTACAGAGAAGCCGACCCGCGCCAGAGCCGGGACGAGTTCCTGCGCCACGTGCCCGCCGCCGAACACGAAGACTCTCCCGGCGCGCACGAGCGGCTCGACATAATACTGAACCTCGCCACCTGTCAGTATCGGAGCGCTGCCAAAAAACTGCTTTACGTCTTCTTCTGTCGTCGCGGATGCGAATCTAAGGCCCCCGCTGTCGTATACAGCGGTTTCGACCGGCATTCCGCCTTCGAAACGCCGCACAAGCCAGGCATTATCGTTTCTGTCCAGCGCGGAGCGCGCGTAACTGTATAAATCACGGCAGCGACTGTCTTCAAAGTCAAGATACTCATAGAATACTGTTACATCTCCGCCGCAGATCATCCCTAAGTCGGCAACATCATTCCTGCTGAGTGAATATGAGGCGATTCGGGATTCTTTCGTGTCAAAGAGCTTCATTGCCTGCCCGGCAGCTTCGTACTCGACAGCTCCGCCTCCTATTGTGCCTGCAGTCCGGCCATCAGCGAACACCGCCATCAGCGCGCCGGCGCCCCGAGGCGTCGAGCCGCTGCTCGCGATGACGCCGACCAGCGCGACCGGCTGCCCTGAGTCAAGCGCATTGATTATCGAGTCAAGTAGATTCTTCATGGGACTATCAGTCCTTTCTTTCTGTGAGAAACTATACCCCCGTACCATTTTACAAAAACATCGCCATGAAAATCGGCAAATGGACAATATCGTCTTTGACCATAACATCCTTGGTGTAGAGGATATATGAATTTGAGAGCTTATTCCCGAATCTCTTTTTGAACTTATCCAAAGAAGAATGCGATTTATAGTTGCCGGACTTAACTTCTATAACCGCGATCTTTTTCTTTTCGGTGATAAGGAAATCTATCTCCAGGCGGTTTTCGCGGCTTTCACTATCGCTTCGAGAGTAGAAATAAGGCTTATGGCCGTTTTTCCGCAGCATTTGAGCGACGATATTCTCCATAATCATGCCTTCGTTGATACTTAGCTTGTCAAAAAGAATCGCTTTGTACAGCTCGTTTTCGATATATGGGCTGTCCATAAAGGTATGAGTTATCAAAAGCCCGGTGTCGGCCATATAGCATTTTTGCGTCGCGTGGTCTGCGCTGAGAGCAAGACCGATATTGGGGTCGGTCGCGTTGTAGCAATTATTGACGATCATCGCTTCACCAAGCCAGATAAAGGAATCCTCGTAGCTTCTGAAACGCGCTTGTTTCGATATCGAAGCAAGTGTATATTTTTTCTCTTTTTTGGAAAGCTGACCGGGAATCCCGTCAAATATAGCGAAAACCTTGTCTTCATAGCCTTCGGCGAACTTAGAAACATCGTCGCGGTACAGCTTCAAAATCCGACGCTTGACGGTATCAACCGCTTCGAAATCCTTTGTCTTCACGTATTCAAGTACTGCCTGCGGCATTCCGCCCACAAGAATGTACTGCCGGAAATCGTTCATGATTTTTCTGTGGAGAGCTTGTCCGAGCGGTATTCTCGCGTCAAAGCACTGTTTAATCAGCGAAACGGTTGAAACGTCGTCCAAAGCCCACAAAAACTCCTCGAAGTCAAGCGGGAATATTTCGATATGCTCTTCCTCAGAAGGGATGATAATATCCTGAACGTTCTTCTTAAGCCGTATCAATGATCCTGTTTCGATATAATCATATCTGCCGTCTGCGACAAGGTACTTGATGAGCTGCCTCGCCCGCGGGAACTGCTGCACCTCATCAAATATGATGGCGGATTCTCTCTTATACAGAGTTTTGGAATAATATGCAGACAGCTTCGCAAAAAACAAATCAAGGTTGGAACTGTCGTTTTCAAACACATCCAAAATATCCTTCGGTGCGTTACCGAAATCAATAATAATATGGCTTTTATACTCATTTTTCGCGAACAGGTCGCAAAGAAAGCTTTTTCCGACACGCCTTGCTCCGTCAATCATCAACGCAGTGGCGCCGGCGCTTCTTTTTTTCCATGCCAGCAAGTCATCGTATATTTTTCTTTTTAGCGTGGTCATAAGTTCGTCTCCTGTGTTTTGGTACGCTCTGATAATCGAAGTATAATGTGCGAAACACGAAATGGCAAGTAAAAGATTTCGATATTTGCACGGAATGACGAGCTATAATACACAAGTGAACTTTTCGCCCCATTCCGGGTGATGAAACGCCGTCGTGATAAAGCCACGCTTTCGGTAGAACCCTACCGCTTCTTCGACCGTTTCGGCTTCGAGCGGCAAGCCGTACATTTTTTGCAGGGCAGTCACCATCGCGCCGCCTATGCCTTGCTTCTGTTTATCCTCGGCGACGGATATAAGATGAATCTCAACTTTATCGCTATGTACCTCAAATCCGCAAATACCGGTTACTCTGCCGCTTTCTACCCAACCGTAGAAGTACAGCTCATCAGATGACAGGTATTTCTCGGCTTCTCTGGCGATACCCTCCGGCGAGCCGTCCAACGCCGCATAGGAGATGATTACGCCAACTTCGGGCTCTGTTACGCGCGACTTAATATCTGTAAACAAAAGCTCTCTCCCGCCCCCAAAATGTTCAAAAAGTCAGCAAAGTTCCGTAGCTTTGTGGTAATACTCATTCTGCTACAAACAAAACTGCCAACAAAAGAAAGGAACTATGCTGATATGGCGATGATAACACAGGAGGAGCATGAACGCAAGAGGTAAGTCTCATAGGTTTTCGTAAGGTACGAACCGTTTCAAACGCGCAGGTTGTTTCAAACGCGCAGGAACAGGCGGTGAGCACTCACCGCCTGTTCCTGACTACACCGCAGTTTTTGACCTGAGAATGTTGTCCAAAACTATTTATCCGATTGGGATCGTCACACCACAGAGCGTGACGCTTACGACGTCTTCCGGGTCGATGACGCTGCTGAAGCGGTTGAACATCCTGTACCTATAGACAGGGGCGTCCGCGCTGTCGATTGAACGACCGAAAAGCGAGTTTGTGTCCATAGCACTATAAACCAACGAGCTACCGTCCCTGAACATCACAGTGACATCACCACTGACAAGCAACGCTTCCAACGGACTGCTCAATGGCCCCTCTGCGTATACGCAAATCGATATCGGGGATATGGATATCTCCGTAACGATGCTGTCGCCGTCCGCACTAACTGCATGATTTGGCAACACCTTTTTTGATGTATCTCTCATGGATATGATACCTCCGTTTTCTGTTTTCCGTTCCAGGATTGCATCGAGCATACGCCGCTTTTGCTCAAAATCGGGAGCC
>Ga0082212_10001661_pt1 | contig 32723 bp, 37 predicted proteins | sample TergutNt197P3_FD_71548 | JGI IMG/M metagenome (GOLD analysis project Ga0082212, IMG submission 71548) | Neocapritermes taracua P3 segment gut microbial communities from Petit-Saut dam, French Guiana - Nt197 P3 | ecosystem: Host-associated > Arthropoda: Insects > Digestive system > Gut ... | reverse complement strand
CACATGGTGCATTTAGAATAAAATAAAAAAAGTTGTTCAAATTCATAAAAATTATATATTTATCTATAAATCAATACAATAAAACACGAACAACTTTTTGAAAAACTTAAATAAAATTTTGAAACATTGAAAAAATATCTTAATCTAAAAATTCAAGAAAAGGAAGAGATTTTTTATTTTGTTCATTATTTTTTTATTATCATTTTTTTACTATCCATTCTTTCGTTATTTACAAACAGCGTATAGTAGTAGATTCCTGCCGAAAGATAATGTCCCCCAAAATTCGTACAGCGAGTTAAGACAAAAAACCTTACCTTTGCAGTATGAAAAGCAGAAGAAAATTTACAGCCGCCTTTAAGGCGAAAGTGGCTTTGGAAGCCATTAAAGAACGGGATTCAATACGCTCATTGAGTTCCAAGTACGAACTTACTCCGGAACAGATTTCAAAATGGAAACGCGAGGCGCTCGAAAAATTTGAGTTAGTGTTTACCTTGGAGCACCCGGATCAGAAGAACGACAAGGAGATTAGAAAGTTGAAGGAAATCATTGGCGATTTACACGTTGAAAACGATTTTCTAAAAAAAAACTTGTAGAGGATCATTCCATAGAAAAACGTCAAACAATGATTGATAAAACTCATAAACAGATAAGCGTTACACGCCAATGCACATTATTAAATGTAAGTCGTTCAGGATTTTATTATGAGCATCGTGGGGAATGCAAGCGCAATTTGGCAATCATGGAAGCGATAGACAGAATTCATCTCAAATATCCTTTTTATGGTTTTAGGCGCATACGGCATGAGTTGCAGAATTATCATTTTTTTGTAGGTAAAAAATTGGTAATTAGGCTAATGAAGTTGATGGCAATAGATGTAATTTATTCAAAACAAAATACCTCAAAACCGAATAAAGAGCACAAAATTTACCCCTACCTGCTAAGAGGCTTACCCATTGAACGCAATAATCAGGTTTGGGAGATGGACATAACATATATTCCAATGAAACACGGTTTTATGTATTTAGCTGCGCTTATAGATGTACATAGTCGTTTTGTGTTGCAGTGGGATATATCCAACACGATGAATACGCACTGGTGTAAAGAAATAGCAGCAAACGCCATTGCCAAATACGGCGCACCTGAGATTTTCAACACAGACCAAGGCAGTCAGTTTACAAGTCATCTTTTTACAGACTATTTGCTTGAGAATCAAATAAAAGTAAGCATGAATGGTCGTGGAAGGGCTATAGATAACATATTCATAGAACGTCTTTGGCGAAGCGTAAAACAGGAGAATATTTATTTGAATGCTTACGAAAACGGTCAAGAACTCTATGCCGGATTGAATGATTTTTTTGAATTTTACAACCACAAGCGGCCTCATCAATCACTTGATTATCATTGTCCTAATGAATTATATAAAAATAATTATCGTATTGTTGCATAGATTATGATATTTACTAATTTTGCAGTTGAAAAAAAATCAAATATCTTTTCAAGGGGAAGAGGTATAAACGCCTCTTCTCTGAAAAGAAAAAATGATAAAAATTATTGTCTAACAAATCTTAAATTACTGTCCGAAGAAAGGGGAACAGAATAACCCCTACAGCATTATAATAATATGTAAAATTCATTAATCACAATAAAAAATAACCTATGGCACTTTTTGGAAACTCCGCAACCATAACCGAAATACATCGAGAAATCGGTATTATTAACGATTACATACGAAAAATGGAATCGAATATTAACAACAACAGAGGCGTTAATTTTGATAATGTAGAAACCATTGCATCTTATTTTATAGAAATTGTTCAACATCAACAAAAAACGCAAGTATTAATGGATAAACTTTCTGATAGAGAGTTAAGAAACTTGACATTGAGTTGGACAGATGGACGATATTTGCCATTTCACATGTGGAATGCTTCGTACTTATTAATAATGAATAAAATAAAAAACGAATTAGAAAAATTTTAAAGCTATGCTACCATTTAAAATAACCACTTTTGAAATGACACTTGCCGAATTTCGATTTTATTATGAAAATAAAAACGGAAAAGAGGCTATGAAGAAACTTTACAGTAAAGTAATTAATTCAAATTCTTTAGCCAAACTAAATGGATTGTCCATTTCACAAAGACGGATACCAACAGCAATGGATTTTAGGGTGTTAGGAAACAATATGTTTTTATTAGGAGGTATGGAAAAAGTAACTTTAGCCGCTCTTATACTTCTTCATGAATGGAATAATCAAATTAACAAAGTTTACAATTTTGCCTCACAAGAAACAGTAGATATGCTTTGTAGGAATATCATTGCACAATCCCGATTAACACATTTATAACAAAAAAAATTAATTCAAAATAATAATTTATGAGTATAGTAATATTAATAGTTTTAGTCTTAATAGTAATTGTACTAAGAGCTGTAGCAAAAAATCACTCAGAAAAATCGGGATTAGATATTTGCCCCAAATGCAAAAAGAAAATGGAAATGGGAGTAATAAGGGCAAGGTATCATTGTCCGTATTGTGGTTATAAACAACCAGGATATTTTTGATATTTTCGTAAAGTTTTTTAATAAAAAATCACCTCAAAAACACGCATTATGAAACCAAAAGAAACCTTAAAACGCATTTATTACGCCATTATAAGCGGATTTATTAATGACATAAAAATTAAATGGTATATAAAATGAAAAAATTACAAATTCAGTCACATCAAAAATATATGAAAAAAATCTTAATCATTACCTCAATCACAATAGTTTGTTTATTAGTAATTTATAAATATATCACTTGGAGTAAGTTACAGAAGCAAATTTTTGATGAAAACTTTGACCGTGCAGAACAATATTACGAAGAAAGGAATTATACAGAAGCCATTGATTATTATAAAAAAGCATTATCCATAAAATCAAATAATTACATAGTAAATGAAAGTATTGGACGGTGTTATTTTAAATTAAAAGACTATCCTTCCGCATTACCTTACTGTAAGAAAGCATTAAAAATACAATCAAATTATGGTGCAAATTTCAATGTTGGGCAATGTTATTATTTATTAAAAGATTATAACTCCGCATTACCTTATTTTATAAAAGCATGGTGGTTTGAATCAAATACTTACGAAGTAAATTCTCGTATTGGCAGTTGCTACTATGAATTAGAAGACTATCACTCTGCTATATCTTATTATGCGAAAGCATTGGAGATTGACCCGAAAGAACACTGGATATATTATAGTATTGGGTGGTGCTATCATAAATTAGAAGACGACCATACAGCAATACAGTGGGTTAAAAAGGTATTGGAGATAGACCCGAATAATTACGAGGCATGTATGAATATTGGAATCTCCTATGATAATTTAAAAGAGTATTACTTTGCAATACATTATTTTAAGAAAGCATTAGATATAGAGCCCAATAGCGATACTGCAAATTATCGTATCGGGTTGTCTTACTATGAATTAGAAAAGTATCCCACCGCACTACCTTATTTGCAAGAGGCGGCTAAGTCGGGAAATGAAAAAGCGCAAGAATTATTAAAAGAAATAGAAGATGAACCCTAAAGAAATCTTAAAACGCATTTATTACGCCATTATAAGCGGATTGTTTTTTCTTACGATTCTATTCTTTCTGATAGATGAGATTCTATATAGCGGCGGAATGTGTTCATTTTATACCATTCACCCAATTAGAGTAACTGTATTTATACTACTGTTTGCATTGGCTTTCACTTGGTTACTGACAATCCATAACAGCAAGCGAGAAAGATATATCTTTATGGGTATAATATTTCTTACTTTTTTATGGGCATTAGTGAATTATGGTTTGCTTTATCACCCACAAAGAGATTATTACTGTGGGAGAAATTATTATTTACTTTGGCAAATTGTAAAGCAATCAACCTTATATGTTTCGGGGGCTATAGTAATGATAGCAGGTTTTTTCTCAAATACGAGATATGATAATATTTTGCCGAAGCAGTCTAAGACAGTAAGTTGGATATTCAGAATTTTGAGTTGGATAGGGCAATTTATTTCGTGGGCATTTGTTTTGTTATGTATAACAGTCTTTATTTACAAATATTTACGTTATGGCTATTTGGGTTTATGACACAAAATTCACAGGCTATATAAAATGAAAAAAATGAAAATTACGTCATCTTAAAAATCTAATTATGAAAAAAATCCTAATCATTGCCTCAATTACAATAGTTTGCTTATTAGCAATTTACATCTACCTCACAACGAGCAACGGCTTTTATTGTGGGCGTATGCACCATAGATACAATAAAGTAATTACCGCGCCGTTGGCAAGAATGAATGTGGTTAATGCTCAATATACAATGTGGCTGTATTATGCTGCGGGTGCTGATGAATACGAATCGCTTGACGAGCCTGAAAAAGCTAAGAAAGAATATATAGAAGCCCTTTCGTGGTTGAATATAGCAGCAACAAATGGAAGTAAGAAAGCGATTGAAACGCTTAAAATGTTGGAAAAAAGCAATAAAGAAGAATGACACAAATAATCGAATTATCAAAAACCATACTTGATACGCTTTCTGTTTATGATATTATTTATGCAGAGTTTGCAGGAAGCGGTGCTATGGGCTGTGCAGGACAAGTTCTATTTTACATCATTGAAAAAGAGCAACTTGTTTGTTATAAAACAAATTTATTCAAAGACGAGATTACATATATACAAGCAACAGAATTGCTGTTAAGTCATCAAAATAGCCTTAAATCTGATAATATACGAACAGAAGAAATTCTATTTAATTATTATTATGGCGGTGTTGGCAATTATGTTTTTGTGAATAAAGACGTTTCGCTTGAAATAACTGATGAACATTTTATTTACAAGAGAAATAAGAATGAATATCACATATATAGTTCTGTGTTAGGTGTATTTATAAGCGTTGCTGATGCAATGAAAAAAATTGAAAATATAAAATTGCAATGAAAAAGTTAAAAATTATGTCACTGTGTTTTTTAGTGATATTGACATTGGTTTCTTGTGGTAACAAGCAACAGAAAAAGCAACTATCTATAATTCAGGATAGTTTAATACAAAAAGAGAAACTATTAGATAGTTTGATTTTTGAAAATTTAATACAACAAAACGATTCAGCCGATAAAAAACATACCATTTTTACCGAATTTCGCCCTATTCATTTAAAGTATAAAACTCCTGTAAATGGATATGATATTGATGTTTTATGGACTAATATTACTCCTATTAGCCTTGTTTTTTGGGCAGCAGGCGAGAATGATAAATTAATAGGTACGGCAATAATTAGATTTAAAAAAGAGAATTGTTATACAGAAGTCATTCACGAATCTTTTACGTTGGATATGAGCGTGTTTGATGTTAAAACCCCTGAAGATTTTTATAATATGAAAGATTTTTATGTGATAGAATATGATAAAGGTAAGTCTTCTACTTATGATAAATTCCCTTCAAGAACAGATTTGCCATTTTTCTTTTGTGATGTGAACTTTGACGGTAAAAAAGATTTAATTCTAAATCTATATTGTTGGGGGGCAAGATTTAGTAACGCATACAGAGTTTATTTGGCTGAAAATAATTGTTTTGAAACCGACCTTTTATACAGAGCCACCGAGCAAAAACCGTATATTGCATTTGATGATAATACAGTATTTGATTACAAGAAAAAAGAAGTAATATTATATGCTTCTGGAGGATGGGCAACTTATACCAAAGAGTTTTACAAACTGAATGAATATGGCGATTTTGCACTTTACAAAACAGAAGAATTAGAACACCCTAAATTGTCGGAATATGAAATGCAGAAAGTAAAAATATCGGAAAAAATTCTTGAGGAAGATTAATATTTTAGAATGACAAAAAATAAAAAGCCTATATAAGATGCAAAAGTTAAAAATTTTGTCATTGATAAAATATGCAATAGTATTGTGTGTTTCTGCCTTGATTTGCTGTTACATATTTAAAGAGGTAAAAACAATCCGAAAAAATACGGAACGATTGAAAGCAGAGAAAGAAGCACAGAAGAAGATAGAAGAAATAGAGAGGCTACTCGGCAAAGGACAAGAAGCGGTAGATGAATTTGATTTGTGGACACAATATACAATTACCCTTACACCTACTTCCCAACAAGTGCTAAATGAAATGTTAGATTCATTGCTTATAATGATTCATAGTGATTTTGATACACGGTTAAATGCTCTTGAAAAAGCGGTAGCATTAGCACCCACTATCATATTCAATTATGATAACCCCGACATAGATAGCCTATTGTTGGCTCAAATGGGCGATAAATTAAATAGAATAAATTATGAATGGTGTATGGAAATACTTGAGGATGGGAATTATTTGTTATCAAAAGAAATACTTAAAAATGATGATTATATAACCCTTAGTGTTATTTTAGACAAAAAGACGAAAAAATGCAATAAAATGATTGTTGGATTTCCTGAAAATGCAAATAAGCCGTTTCATTTCTATTTTCTTAAAGGGGATATATTGGATTCTCTTGATGAAAGCACACTCGTTTCCATTGATTCAATAATTAGAATACCCGATACACAGTTTATTGTAGGTCTTCCCGAAGCCAAAACTTTTGAAAACTTTTTGACTAATAAAACGTTACTAATTGGATATTTTATGGAAGGCGAATTTGAATCGGCACTTTTAAGATTAGATTACCTGCAAAAGAAATATGATGAATTATTGCAAAAGAAATAGATGACATAAAATTTCAAGGGTATCTAAAAAGAAAAAATCTGAAATTCCGTCATCAAAAATATTCTATCTTTGCCGCCGAATTACAACACATTAAATACGTGAAATTATGACTTATATAACATTTCAAGCCACCGATACCGCGCAAATAGACTATTTGCTTGCATACGCGCAAAAAGAGAAAATGCAATACGAAATTTCAGATTATAAAGAGAAATTTGAAATATATAAAAAGGAAAGAGCAAAACTTGTAAAAGATTTTTTGCTGTTTGCAGAAAACAATAGCATTGCAACCTCTAATTTCACATTTAACAGAGAAGAATGTTATGCAAGATAAATATTTCTTTGACAGCAATATATGGTTATATCTGTTTTTGGAAAAAGGCAGTAAAAAATCCGTAACAGCAAAGCAGTACATAGAAAAATCTGTGCTGAACAATCAAATTGTAATTTCGTGGCAGGTTATTAACGAAGTCTGTGTTAATTTGTTAAAAAAAGAATTTACAGAACAGCAACTGTTATCTATCGTGGAATGGTTATACAAAATTGCTACCATTCAAGATTTTTCACAAGAAATGTTATTGAAAGCGTCATCATTACGAGAGCAATTTTCAATCTCTTACTGGGATAGTTTAATTGTTTCCGCTGCTTTAGCATCTAATTGTCGGCTTCTTTATAGTGAAGATATGCAAGACGGGTTGAAGATAGGAAACCTTACAATTCGCAATATTTTTGCAAACGAAATTCAATAGCGGTTTTCAAAAAACACATCAAATACAACAATTTTCCCCACTTTTAACCGAGTGGGGATTTTTTTTGTTGTGCCTAAGACGCCCATAAATACTTTGGAAATACTGCTTTTCCATTTAATTTTTAACCCTGTCCGTCCTGCAGTAATTTGGGCTATTCTATTATGATTACCGATTTTTTAACCAAGAAATTCACCGAATGCGAATACCGCATCCGATTTGGGCTAACTTGCTGCTCCGAATGTGATGTAAATTTTGAATGCGACGAAAGTTACCAAACTGGCACTTTCATTGATGATTGGTATTTTGAACCTCAACAAGAAGACATTTTTGAAACCATTGGGCGAATTTTTGCACCTGCAAACATTCAGGCAGTTATGGAAACCCTGCCTTGCTAAGACTAAGTTATTAACCTTAAATTTTATTATTATGAACAAACAACAACAAGCCATTAGAGTAAACGAAATTGCACGAGAAATTTACCGCCAAATCAAAGCCACATTCAACATTAACGTTCTGTGGAGTTGGGGCATTGCAGAGCAACGCGCAATGATATATAAGAATATGCCCTCGCTCGCCCTTAGAGTAAACGGCTATCAACACAAAGGGTGGGTTATTATCTCATTGAACGAAGGCAAAGACCTTTACAACGTCTATTTATTAGACAAAAAGCAGAATGTAAAGAAAACCTTTGAAGATGTTTACGTTGAAGATTTAGAGATTTTAGACACGCTGATAGAGACAGGTGAAATGGGTGAACAAGAGTATATAGACAAGGTAGAGAGCACATATAATCTTATTTGAGACATATTAAAAATCAACGAATTAATCAATTATTAACCTACATTGTTTTCAACGAAACAAGTAACTTGTTTAAACCAATGTTTAAACCAGCCCCAAAAACCAAAACATAAATTCTCAACAAAAACGTACGCAAAAAATCATCTCATCATCTAATTCCCTCATCATCTAATCAAAAAAAATCTATTTTCGCGCGTTGTCTTCGTAGCTCAGCTGGTAGAGCAATTGACTCTTAATCAATGGGTCGTGGGTTCGAATCCCCCCGAGGACACTTTTTTTTATTTCAAAGTTCAAAGTTTAAGGTTTAAAGTTCAAATAATGAATAACAACCTTGAACTTTAAACTTTGAACTTTAAACTAAATTATATCTTATGTCAACAAAATACATTTTCGTTCTGGGCGGCGTTGTTTCCGGGCTTGGAAAAGGGATTACCGCCGCTTCATTAGGGCGGCTTTTAAAATCGAGAGGCTTAAAAGTAACCATGCAAAAATTAGATCCCTATCTAAACATAGATCCGGGCAATATGAACCCGCTGCAACACGGCGAGGTGTTCGTTACCGAAGATGGCGCCGAAACTGATTTGGATTTAGGACATTATGAACGATTTATTGACGAAAATCTGAATAAACACTCTAATTATACTTCAGGAAAAATTTACAACGCTTTGCTGGAAAATGAACGCACCGGCGTTTATGGAGGCGCTACCGTGCAAATGATTCCGCATGTTACCAACATGATTAAAGATATTATTCGCCTTAATGCTAAAACCAATGATGCGGATGTAGCAATCGTGGAGATTGGCGGCACGGTGGGCGACTACGAGAGTTTGCCCCATTTGGAAGCCATTCGCCAATTCTCGCACGAAGAGGGATACAATAATTGTATGTATATTCATGTGGCGCTCATCCCCTTTATTACCCCCAGCGACGAACTGAAAACCAAACCTGCGCAACATAGCGTGAAAGAGTTGCTTAGCCTTGGGATTCAACCTGATATATTAGTATGTAGAACAGACCGTGATTTGGGCGATGAAATTCGTCGAAAATTGGCGCTCTTTTGTAATGTGCCTATTGAATGTGTAATACAAAACAAAAATGTGGCTTCGCTATATGAAATTCCGATGGCATTAGAAGAAGAAGGACTTGCCGAACAGGTGATAAAACGTCTTAAAATTAAATGTAAAGAGAAAGATTTGAGCGATTGGGTAGAAATGGTGGATAGAAGCAAACACACTTCTACATCTGTAAATATTGGATTAGTAGGAAAATATACAGGTTTGCACGATGCCTATTTGAGCGTAGTGGAAGCCTTAAAACATGCCGCTATTTTCAACTCTACCGAATTAAAAATAGAATGGATAGATTCTGAAGATATTACCGAAAAAAATGCAGGAACGAGACTCAGTGGTTTGGACGGCATTTTAATTCCGGGCGGATTTGGCGCAAAAGGAATTGAAGGTAAGATAAATGCGGCTCGCTATGCCCGTGAAAATAAAATTCCATATTTGGGATTATCGCTGGGCTTGCAAACTGCAATTATTGAATTTGCACGAAATATTGCCAATCTGAGAAATGCCAATAGCCGTGAAATGAACCCCAACACTCCCTACCCTGTGATTGACTTTCCGCTTGGGCAAAACGAAAACAGCATGTTGGGAAGCAGTTTACGCTTAGGACAATATTCCTGTAAATTGACCAAAGGAACCAAAGCCTTTGATTGTTATAACTCGGAAATAATTGCCGAACGCCACCGCCATCGGTATGAAATAAACAACGATTACCGGAAACAATTCGTTGAAAATGGATTGATTATTAGCGGCGTATCGCCTAACGGAAACCTCGTTGAAATAATTGAATTGCAGAATCACCCATGGTTTGTAGCGTGTCAGTTTCACCCTGAATTTAAGTCTCGCCCCAACCGCCCTCATCCGCTTTTTATGGGGTTTGTAAAAGCAACAACTGCTATGCGAATTTAACATTGACTTGAAATGGGCAGTATTTTTTCTTCTAATCAGTCTGAACTGTAATAGGCTTATATGTTATTATTCCGGCAAATTCATATTTTTGCCGAAAAATTAATCATTATTTTTATGAAACATTTTGATCTTATTGTGATAGGAAGCGGTCCCGGCGGCTACGTGGCTGCTATTCGGGCAAGTCAGTTAGGCATGCAAGTAGCGGTGGTAGAGCGCGCAGAATTGGGAGGCATTTGCCTCAACTGGGGATGTATTCCCACTAAGGCGTTGTTGAAATCGGCACAAGTGTATAATTATGCCAAACATGCCGCAGATTATGGGGTTCGCATTAATGGAGAGATTACGCCCGATTTTGATGCCGTAATCAAAAGAAGTCGCGGTGTTTCCGAAACGATGAGCAAAGGCGTGCAGTTTTTGCTAAAAAAGAACAACGTTACCGTTATTGAAGGTTTTGGTAAGATTGAAAAGGATAGGACAGTGGCGGTTGATACGGCGCAAATACAATTTGCGCCAAACATTGAGCGTTACACGGCGAATCATATCATTTTGGCTACCGGTGCACGGTCTCGGCAGTTGCCGCACATTCCGCAAGATGGAAAAAAAATCATCGGCTACCGCGAAGCATTAACCTTGCCGCAATTGCCAAAATCTATGGTGGTGATGGGCTCCGGCGCTATCGGCAGCGAGTTTGCGTATTTCTATGCCAGTATGGGAACGCAGGTTACAATCGTGGAATATTTGCCTAACTTGGTGCCTGTGGAAGATGAGGAGATTTCGAACCATTTGGGACGTGCTTTCCGCAAAAAAGGGATTAAAGTGATTACCTCCGCAGCCGTTGAAAATGTGGATACTACCGACGAATTATGTAAAGTTACCATTAAAGATGCCAAAGAAAAAATTATCGAAATAGATTGTGAAATAGTACTTTCTGCGGTGGGCGTTACCACAAATATTGAAGGTATTGGGTTGGAAGAATACGGCGTAACTACCGAAAAAGGCAAAGTGATTGTAGATGACTATTATAGAACAAACTGCGAAGGGATTTACGCTATTGGCGATATTGTGCACGGACCGGCGTTGGCGCACGTTGCCTCGCACGAGGCTATGGTTTGCGTGGAGAAGATTGCCGGATTGGACGCGCACCCCATTAACTACAAGTTGATTCCGGGATGCACTTACACCTCGCCGGAAATTGCCTCTGTTGGGATGACCGAACAAGCCTGCACCGCCACCGGAAGAGAGGTACTAATCGGAAAATTCCCATTTACCGCCTCCGGAAAGGCTGCCGCATCGGGAAACAGAGATGGAATGGTAAAAGTCATCTTCGACAAAAATACTCACGAATGGATAGGCTGCCACCTCATTGGCGACAATGTTACCGAAATGATTTCCGGAGCGGTGGTTGCCATGAATAAAAAAACTACCGGAAAAGATATTTTGCACTCCGTTCACCCCCATCCCACCTTGTCGGAAGCCATTATGGAGGCTACAGCGGCGGCATACGGAGAGGTTATTCACTTGTAAAAAATATGTTTCAGAATAATTAGATTTTTTGTAGATATTTGCACCGTTAAAAAAACAGAAATATCATGACCGTAGTAAGCAGTAAAGAGTTCAAGACCAATCAAGATAAATACCTGAGATTGGCGCTAAATGAACGAGTGTTTATCAAAAATGGAAATAACACGTTGTTCATAACCAATGTAAATGATGAAAGAGACTTTGACTATGAAGATTGGATGGATGCAAAAGCTTGTGAAAACGATGAAACTATTAGCGGTGCAGATTTTATCAAGTTATTTGCTCAATGAATGTTGAAGTAACTAAACATGCTGTAAAAGATACCGAAACATTTCCTAAAAATGTACAGGATTTAATCATTCAACAAATATCACTATTACTATCTGCAAATAGATTGGGAGACTTGGGTAATGTGGAACATCTGAAAGGTATTAACGAACCTTTCTACAGATTGAAAATAAAGCAATACCGACTTATTATGTATTACGAAGAGAGCACAAATACAGTATTTATCAGAAGAATTAAACATCGCAAAGATGTTTACAAAAAACATAATTTACCTTGAAAATAAGACAAATGGAATATTAACAACACGCCGGTAATCACCCATAAAAACAATAAAATCTAATGAATAAACCGTTATTCTTTTCCCGTTGCTACTATATGCTCATCGCGCTTGCCGTGCTTGCCGTTCCATTTACTTCTATTTTGTATTTTTTTACTACCCCACTCCTGCTCATACTTTGGATTATTGAAGGGGAATGGAAAAGAAAATGGAACACATTGAAAGAGAAAAACATACTCATCATTACTTGCACGTTTGTATTGTTTTGGCTTATTAATGTTGTAGGACTTCTTTATTCTAACGATTTGATTAGAGGATTAATGAGAACTTACGATAAGTTGCCGTTTTTGGTGTATCCGTTGGTTTTCTTTACGTTAGATAAAAATTATTTTACAAAAGAAAAAATTCACATTTTATTCAAAGGGGTTCTCGGCGCTACCGCAATAATGCTTCTCCTTTGTTGGGGGCGTGCATTGGCGCTCTATCTGAGCACCGGCAAAACGCATCACTTTTATTATTCCTACCTTTCTCAATTATTTGGTCATCCTGCCTATTGTGCCTTACTCGTTTGCATTGCCTTTACTATCGCTTTCTATTTCTTCAACCACTTGCCACAAACCACACATCGCTTACCACACATCGCATACGCTTGTTTGCTCGTTTTTTTCGCCGTTTCTATCTATTTTCTCCAATCAAGAAGCAGCATTGTAGCATTTATTATCGTATTGTTTTGCACGCTTTTCTATTATTTACAGAAACATCACAAGTCATTCCGACAGGGAATCATCGGAATACTAACAGTATTGATTTTTATTGCTTTAATTGTAAAAATATTTCCTAATAGAATAGGACTTTATTTTGATAAAATGAATGTTGAGCAATGGAGTACTCAAACTATTTTGGGACAACGAAGCGAAATTTGGAACGTGAGCTATCAATTAGCCATGCAAAACAAATTATCGGGAATTGGTACAGGGTACAGCGTTGAGCAATATTTGGTCGAAACAGATATGGAAATTTTTAATAAAGACCGCGTTTTAATAAATGCCCACAATCAATTTTTGCAAACCTTCTTAGAACACGGCATTTTGGGAATAGGATTGCTAATATTTTTGATGATATACTCATTTATTTTTTCAATAAAAACCAAAAACTATCTTTTATTGATGCTCCTGATTGCATTAATTATTAACATATTTTTTGAATCTATGTTAGAGCGTAATCATGGTATTTTTATTTTTACATTGTTTTACTGTTTATTTATTGTTAAAAATCATATTTTCGCGCCGTTTGTAAACAAATGAAAATTAAATATAGACTAATTTTAACATAAAATATGAATAATCAACTATTTGTTTCGGGTTCTCCGCATGTACACAGCGGAGAATCAGTAAAAAAAATTATGTGGGCGGTAGTCTTTGCATTACTTCCAGCATTCTTAGTATCAGTGTATTATTTCGGGCTTCCGGCAATTGTAGTAACCGTAGTATCTATCGGCAGTTGTTTGCTTTTTGAATTTCTTATTCAAAAATTTCTCATCAAAGGGGCAAACACATTTGGCGATGGATCGGCAGTAATTACCGGCTTATTGTTAGCGTTCAATCTTCCCTCCAACCTGCCTTTGCACTGGGTTGTAATAGGCGCTTTTGTGGCAATAGGGATCGGTAAAATGGCATTTGGCGGATTGGGCAGAAATCCGTTTAATCCGGCATTAGTGGGGCGTGTGTTCCTGCTCATTTCACGACCTGTAGAGATGACGACATGGCCCGTTCCCAAGCCGGTATGGACATTTGGCGCTGATGCAGTAACCGGACCTACGCCACTGGGAGTAATGAAAATGTTAAGTCAGGAAAGAACTGTGGAAAATTTTTCCGCTAATTTAGATATGCCCAACTATGTGCAGATGCTTTTTGGACAAATGGGCGGCTCTTTCGGCGAAGTTTCGTTTATAGTATTGTTATTGGGCGCACTGTTTCTTATTGTAAGAAAAGTGATTACCTGGCATATTCCCGTTTCCTTTATCGGTTCGGCATTTTTGCTTTCGGGCGCGTTATATTTGTACGATCCTGCCTGTTATGCCAATCCGTTTTTTCATATTATCACCGGCGGACTAATGCTGGGGGCTTGTTTTATGGCAACCGACATGGTAACCTCGCCCACCTCGCCGTGGGGCATGATTGTGTTTGGCACGGGCTGCGGCATCTTAACCATCGTCATCCGTATCTTCGGCGCCTACCCCGAAGGCGTTTCTTTTGCTATTTTGTTGATGAATGCTTTTACGCCACTCATCAACAAAGCGTTTAAGCCACAGAGGTTTGGGGAAAAGGTAAAGTAAGTCGCTTGATCATATAAGGCAACAAAATAACTATAACCAAATTATTATATTTTTGCACCCTCTAAATTGCCACTTTAGCTCAGTTGGTAGAGCAACGCATTCGTAATGCGTAGGTCTACGGTTCAAGTCCGTAAAGTGGCTCAAAAAATAAATGATAAATATTGGGCAGAATTTTATCAATTGATTATGGGCAAAAAAGAGTAGGGTTTGCAATTACAGACGAGTTGCAAATTTGTGCACATCCGCTTGAAACCATTCACGTTTCTCAAGCGTTTGATTTTCTGCAAAATTACATCGCAAAAGAAAAAGTGGATACGATTGTGATAGGACAACCCAAAACCATGAATAATACCGATTCTGATGCTTCTCGTTTTATCGACCCTTTTGTCAATCGCTTAAAAAAAGAGATAAAAGATATTGATATTGTGCGTTTCGATGAGCGATTTACTTCAAAAATGGCTTTTCAAACTCTAATTGATGCCGGCGTTAATAAAAAAACACGCGCCAACAAAGCACTGCGAGATAAAATCAGTGCCACGATAATTCTGCAATCGTATTTGCAATATAAAGAGTTTAAAGCTCAAAGTTCAATGAATTAAACCTTAAACCTTAAACTTTAACCAACATGCTCACTATATACGTCTTCGGACATCCCATTTTAAGAAAAAAAACAAACGAAGTTTCTGAGAACGAACCTAATTTGCAAGAATTTGTTGATGATATGTTTGAAACAATGTATCATGCAGAAGGGGTAGGATTGGCTGCACCACAAGTAGGACGCTCAGTACGATTGTTTGTGATAGATACTCATGCATTCAAAGAATCGTACCCTAATGTGGAAGAATTGAAAGAGGTTTTCATTAACCCGAAAGTTGAAGAAATTTTGGGCGATGATTTTAATTTTAATGAAGGTTGTTTGAGTTTGCCGGAAATTAGAGAAGATGTAGTGCGTAAATCGGAGGTTATTTTAACATACACCAATAAAGAAGGCAAAAGAAAAACTACACACTTCAAAGGGTTGGTTGCAAGAGTAATACTTCACGAATTGGATCATTTGGAAGGTCATGTTTTTACCGACCATGTTTCATCCATTAGAAAAATGATTGTTAAAAAGAAATTAAATGATATTGCTTCGGGAAAAACGAAGCCGAAATATAAATCAAAACATAATTAATATGAAACTAAAACTGCGGGCATTTTGTGCCATTATTATACTAATTTTTGGCGTAAGCTGTCAAAGCGAATCAAACAATACTGTTTTACAAAACAAAGGAAAATCTCAAACCGATGTGTTACAACTGTATCAACAAATAGATTCTTTGGGGAGTATCGGCGAATTTAATTCTGAATTTGCAAAAGATTATATTACTAAAACAGAGGAGTTTACTGAGAAATACCCCGAAGACCCCATGTCGGCAGAATTTCTTTACAAAGCCGGCCTAATGGCGATGACAGTAGCAAAATCTTCTGAAAACCAAGAAAAAACAGAATTTTACAGCCAAAAAGCGTTGGCTATTTTTGACAAAATTCAAAAGATTTATCCGGAATTTGGCGGCATCAAAAATTGCATTCTTAATAAAGGGGTGGTTTATGATGATATTCTTCACGATTATGAAAATGCTAAAATTTATTACCAAACATTTATTGCCAAATATCCTACAGATACATTAGCCATCAATATTGAATCTTATCTTCAATATTTGGGAAAATCACCTGAAGATATTCTTGCAGAAATTGAACAAAACAAGAAGAAATAATTTTATACAAAATTCTCTATTTGTACGTTTCCACAATCGTATTCAACATCTTTTCGGTTTTGGCGGCGCCTTCGCCCAAAATAAAACCAATTTGTTGCACCTGCCGTAACGTTTCTTCAATTACTTCATTGATACGATTTTTGATCTCTTCGGGGCGTTCCTCTTTGGAGTGCAGGTTTCTCATAATAATACCATATAATTGGTTGGGAATGAGTTGAAACAAGGTGCAATTAATCAGTTTGTCGTTAATTTCAACGTCTTTTACAAACCTTTCTTCATCATGCTGCATCAAATAATTGAGTTGAGACACTAAACTTGAAGGGATAAGGGTTTTAATATCAGCGCCGATTAAGAATGGGATAACGTCGTGCACATCCATTGCATCTTCGCCCAAAATATCTACAAAACCCTGGTTAGAATCCACCACTTTCAGTTCGGGGTTGGTAATTACAATGCCCGGAGTTAAATTTCGAATAAAAATAGTAAACGCTGATTTTAATGAATTGGCTCTTGTGGTAAGCGTATTGGTATCTTTTTCCAATTCTTTGAGCCGTTCTTGCGCTTTTTCCAAATCTTCGGTATTTCTGCGCATATTAATTACGGCGTCTCTGGAGCCAATTTGCGAGTTAGGAACACACATTTCGGGAATGGCTATTCCTTGTGCCACCGCCAATGCCAATCCTCTGCATGTTTCATAACCACAGGCACTGCAATTAAGTTCAATTCCTTTTTTAGGTTCGGTAATTTTTTGCAGTATCCGCTTCATTACCAATACTTGCACATCATCACTGCTTCCCAATTTATATTTTTTATCGGTAAATGTAGCGTCCAATTCTTTATATCGAACATGCTGCATAATTTCGCCGTGCCATCTGTCTAATTCAAAATTTTGCAAACGTTTTTTAACGTAATCTTTTGTAAACGTTTGTTTTAAATATTTGTTTCCGGTTTGCGACATCCCCGGACCGGAAATACAGCCTTCACAATAAAATATATTCATATTGCTGCGAATAGTGTCGTGATATTCTTTAAACTGTTTAATGGCGTCAATGGCGTTGTGGCTTCCTTCCACCGTTTGGGTATTTCCTTTCAAAATAGTGATATCCAAGTTGGTGGCTTCTACAAAGCCGGACGCCACAGGGTACAAGCCGCCTTTATATCCAAAGGGGGTGTCAAATTCGGAAAATTCGGTAAATGCCTCTTTAATTTTAAACTCTTCAAAAAGTTCACGCAGTTCTTTAAAAGAGATAACCGCGTCAATCTTATTCATTCCTTTGTTGTATCGTTCTACGCCGTTTTTTGCAGCCACACAAGGTGTTATATGAACAATTTTAAGATTTTTTCCATGCAGTTTGCGTAAAATTACCGCCATCGCTGCTGAAGGCGAAACCACGGGAATGAGGTTGGGTATTAAATCAGAAAACGACTTCTCTACCAACTCTACCACACAGGGACAGTGGCTCGAAATGTAGTATTTGCTGCTGTTTTGGGTGGTTAATTCACGATATTTAGCAGCCACAATATCTACGCCAAACGACATTTCGTTCACATAACTAAATCCTAAATAGCGAATCATTTTTACGAATTTGCGATAGTCGGAAATATCTACAAACTCGCCGGCAATAGAAGGTGCGCACACTGCCGCCACTTTGCTTCCTGAGTTAAGCATACCTTTTACAATCTCTTTCGAGTCGAAAAAAGAGATGGCATGATAGGCGCAAGCAGCAATGCAATGCCCGCAATGGATACACTGGTCTTCCTCAAAATAGGGAAAAACGCTATTGTTTTTTACATGAATAGCCTTTACTTTACATGCTCTAATACAGGAATAGCACGTTTTACATTTGCTGCTATTCCATTGAATTACACTATTATTCATAATTTATGATTATCCGCAATGGAAATATTGATTTACTAATTCCAACATTTTTGCCGGTTCTTTTTTCATTTCTTCTCTAATATTTTGGTCGTTAAACGATTTCAGATGTTTCACAATATCGTCAATCATTTCAGCAGGAAAAACGCCGTGATTTTGGAAAATGCTTCGATGTTTCGACAGCTCATCAGCAGAATCCCAGCAGGAAGCGGGCAGTTGCTCCAAACTCATTAACCGTTCTTTTTCTTCCGGTTTATGAATGTTCACATTCACGTACGTTTTTTCGGCAAATTTGAGGGCATTTTCCATTTCAAAACCGTGTCGTGCAGCCACTACCAATCCGGCTAAGAGCAGGTAGATATCGGCAGAACCGTCCGGACAACGAAACTCAACAGTTTGTTTTTGAGACAAATTGGCGTGTTCCGGTTTTTCCAAAGGATTCACATCGGCGATCATGTCGTTTTTATGCGACCAGCCCAGCGGCACGCGCACGAGTACCGAGCGGTTTCTGTCGCCCCAGCAAATAGTAGTAGGCGCTTCCTGATGCGGCACCAAGCGGAAATAGGAAGTCGGGTTCGTATTTCCGAAAGCGGTAAGCGATGAGGCGCAAGTCATGTAACCGGCAATGGCAGTTTTTGCAATGGAATTCAATTTGCCTTTGTCCACCATCTTATTAGCCCCGTCTTTACTCACAATGCGGGTATGAATATGCAATCCGCTGCCCGCTTTACCTTCTGTAATTTTGGGCGCAAAAGTTACATTCAAACCATATTGATATGCCAAATTCCGAATAATCCATTTGGCAATTACCAACTGGTCGGCGGCTTCCAACGTATCGGTAACTAAAAATTCTATTTCATTTTGTTCATAAATTTTTCCGTTTAAAGTAAAATTGCCCACTTCGGAGTGTCCATATTTGATTTGTCCGCCGGCTTTGGCAATCAGCAACATACATTCGGTACGGAATTGTTCAAATTTGGTATATGGCATAGATTCGTGGTAGCCGCGTTGGTTTTCGGCAAGGTAGAGTTCCTCTTCATCGGCAATCACATAATATTCAAGTTCGCCCATCGCCTGAAATACCATTCCTGTTGTTTTTTCAAATGATAATAAGGCTTTTCTAAGAATATTTTCCGGCGCGTTTTCCATAGGAACGCCATCTTTGTTAAAGTAAGAGCAAAGGAAACACAAGGTTGGAATTTCGCTGAACGGGTCTATAAACGCGGTACTGAAACGCGGCACAACGTACAAGTCGCTGGAGCCTGCTTGAATAAAAGCAGGAAAGATGTTAGATCCATCTATGCGTTCTCCGGCAGACAAAATTTGTTCTAAATAATCCCGATGGTTTACTACAAAATTTAATGTTTTCAGCCGACCGTCTTGCGCCACATAGCGAAAGTTAATCATTTGAATCCCTTTTTCTTCCACATACTTAATGAGGTCGTTTTTGGTAAATTCTTGCGGCATTTTTTTTAAAAATTGAACCAAAGGGTTCTGATTCATAGCGATTTGTTCTTTCATATTAATATAAGTTTTTGATTTCAAATAAGTGCGGCGAAAATAGTAAATTTTGGTTAAATCTTTTTTTATAACGCCGAAAAAAGAGTTAATTCATTTTTTGTGGTTAAGTTTTGTTGCAATAATCTTTAAAACAAAACGTACATTGTTTTAAAACAAACGGTACATTTTTTCACAACATAAAAGAAATAAAATTTTAGTTCAAAAAACCTTCAGAGGAATAGTTTTTAAAAACTTGTCCTCTACTATAGGATTAATAGGAAATCCTTTATACCGTAATTCAAAGTGCAAATGAGACCCACTCGACTTGCCAGTGTTACCACCCAATCCAATGACATGCCCAACTTCGATTTCCTGACCAATGTTTACCAATATCTTATCCAAATGAGCATATACTGTTTCACTCATATTGTAATGTCTAATAACCACAACATAACCATACGTATTGTCCCATTTTGCAATGCGTACTTTGCCACAAAAGATACTTCGAACCGAATCTCCCATATTCACTCTGAAATCTATGCCGAAATGTTTTTTACCATCTCGCATTCCATAGTTAGAGGTTAATTCTAAACTTCTAATTAAAGGAGAACATAAGCTGTCATTAAATGAAAAGGTATTCACTGTTTCACCTTCTCTAAGAGAACGAAAATCGATGAATTTGGTTTTAAAAGATTGATAAAAATCATCTGACTTTGGGGGACATATTGATTGTATTCTCGGTTTTAATGGTTTTATCTCCTGATCTACATTTTTCCCCTCCGGTTTATTCAAATCGTAATATTTTTCGTAGGTTTCAATCAACAAATTAATCATATCGTTTTGCGCAAACACAATACAATTTGTTAAAAGAAGAACAAACAGTAACATACTTTTCGTCATAATACTCGTACTTTAAAAGGTAAAACTCCTGAAGATTTCAGCGATATTTTATTTTGCAGCAGTGTGATTAAAGCGGGTATCTTATCAGTGTTTTTTAACACACTATCTTTGTTTAAATAAATGATTATATCCACATATTCATGTTCGCGCATAATTATTATATTTTCAATTTCATCGCCTAATTTGCCGTCTTCATAATAAAAAGTTTTTATAAAGGTTTTTATATCAGTAGGCGTAACCAGGCGGTCTTTGGTTTGAAAATAGTATTTGGCTATATCTTCTTTTTGAGTTTCATCGCTTATGCCATTGTTGCCGCCTTTGGTTTCGAGAAGTAAAATTGTTTTATTATTATCTAAAGAAACAGGCGTTTTGGTTGCTTTTTCATCTTTTCGTATTCCATTGGCTGTTGCGCCTGAAGTGGTTAAATATTCTAATTCTACTTTTCTAATTCCCTCATTATTTTGTTTTAAAATAGCATAGTAATGGTTTTTTATTTTGTTTTCTTCCGATTTGCTAACAATTCCACACATTTCATCTATTATACTTTGCAAATTTTCTAACTTATCTGTGGCTTTCAATTCTCTAATATCTTGAAAAGCATAGTAATCGGAATTATATCTATGTAATATTTCTTGCATTTGTTCAAACAGTTGGGTTGCATTATAGCGCTCCGCACCATGCTGCCGAATAATTACATTTTCAATATTTTTATCTCTGTTATACAATAAATTTAAAAACTCTCCGGTATCGGAAGTTAAGTCTTTCACAGGATTTCGTTCATCTAAAATAGCTTCTCGCTTCTCTACATTAACAACAGGTATGCAATTGATTTTTAGTATATCGTCAATATAAATGGGGGAACTAAAAGTAAGTTCTAACTCAATATGATTTTGTTCGTAAAAAGTAATTTTTTTTGTGTCATATTGATTGATATAATAGAGTGGAGTATGGGATGTTAAGAAAATATCTTGCCAATAATCGTAAGTTCCGAATAAGTAATAATTTTGATTCAGAAGCAGATGGGCATTGTTAAACCATCTTGTAAAAGGTAATTCGTTATATTGCGATGGCTTTACCAAAGGCAGTACCATGTTGCCATATTTAATAGACTCAATCTCAACAGATTCTTCTATGTCAAGATAAAACGAAAGACCTGAAAGATTTTCTAAGGGGGCATTCGATTGTAATTCAATTCGCCAAATATTTTCCTCTATTTGATTAATGATTTTAAGTTCTGCGTTGATGATTTTAGTATTGCAAAGTGGGGCAAAAGTGAATTTCTGTTTTCTACTGTTTGTAAACTCAAAAGAACAGGTTTCGTCCACCATTTTTTCTCCGCAACCTTCTTTTAATTTAGTTTCTATAACAGAAAAAGCAGGTACAGGTTTCAGTAAATGAAAAGGAATCATTCGGTCGCGAAGTTCTCGTACTGTTTTTTCTTCAAACCAATTAATATTTTTTTGGATATGGAATGCTTGAAACGACAAAGCCGATAGTAGCATATTGATTACGGGGTCATTTCCAACATTTTTTGCATTATGTCCCTCCTTTACCCATCGGTCAATAATATTTTTCCTTATTTCTTTATTGTAATCATCGAACGTTTTCATTAATTTTCCAGATATATAATTCTAATTCTTGTTTGTATTCTTTTTTTGTTTCTACTATGAGCCCGACTATAGTAATGGTTATTTTTGATTGTTTTTTGTCGAAGTCTGTTTTTACTTCCAAGTTTTGCAAACGAGGTTCAAACAGTGCAATGGCTTTTTCCAAGTCTTTAGCATAATTGTTTGTATTTTCGCTTTTTCCTCCAATTTTTTTTCCTTTAATTTCATCTTTTGAACTTGCATTTTCAAAATGGCAATTTTTAAGTGAAAAACCAAACCGCGCATCAGGTTTAAAACTGCCATTGGAAGAGTTTACCAACAGTTTGATAAAATCATTAATGGAGGTTTTAATGCTTTTATCCATCTGATCATTTTTATCAAAACTTCTATGGTTTTTTTCATAAAAGTCTGCGGGCAAGAAATCTAAAGGTATTTTAAATCCACTCATATTCATTCCATTATTATACTTTTATTTCAAATATTTCTTCCTCCTGTTCTTCTTCAACAGGTTTTTCTTCTATTTTTTGATTGACATCTTCCAAACTTTCCCATCCTAAGCGTAACATTTTTGCAATTTCATTATGATTGTATTCTTCTTTTATAAACGTTTGAATTACAGGTAAGTATTCCATATTTTTTGCTGTTTTTAAGTAGGATTGAAAAATCCAACAAAACTTTTTCAGTAGCAGTACGAATTCTTGAGGAGACTCTTGCGTAGTGTAATTATTTAGTTCTACTTGAAGCATCATACACTGCAAATAAAGCGCATCATTTTCAGGTAATTTTGCTATTATTTTATTGACAATATCTTTAATTTCAACAAATTTATATCTCAAACTATCCACAACATTTAAAGCGACAGCAGGAGGAATGTAGTTTTCATCAATTTCCCAGTGTTGATAATTCTTTATGATTTTTAAAACGGGAATTTCATTTTCTATAGTTTCATCTATTTCCTTTAATGCAAATTCATATTCCACATACTCGGATAATTCATCTACATTGTCCGGAAGGTAGGGGTGCACCCTTAGTACCACATAAAACTCTGTGCCTGCTTCGTTTAATCTTACTTCCTTTTTAAAGGGTGTATCTCTTTGAATATTTATTAAACATCCATTGTGAGTCATGGCTATACATTCCAATTCTATAATATACAACCTGTTATCGTCTATATTTTTTTCAATGTAAAATTGGCTATTCGGTAAAATTCCATAAGACCGAAAAGCGAGAAAACGTCCTAACAGATTGCGCTCTGCAATGTGGTAGTTATCGGAATTTACGAAAACTTCAGGCGTAATATCCAAGCCGGTTTTCCAATCTATTCTAACCTTTTTTTTCATATTTATAAGTGTGTATTATAATCTAATATTAATGAATCTTTAAGCACAAATGGTTGTTTATAATCTTTGATTCGGTAATCGTATTTTCGCTCCACAGGGAGAAACCATTGGCAAAAAAAATCAAAAAATTGCCTCAAATCATTATCCATAGCAATATATTCTTCTTTCGATAGATTTTCTTTGTGAATAATAAATCGGGTATAAAAAAGCGCTATTTCCTTGATATCAATTTTTTCTACGGACAGTATATTTTTTAGTATATCTATTAACAGTACAATATTTCCTCTTAATTGGCATGTAAAAGGCAGCAATGTTTTCAAGGCGGCTATATATTTGTTATTTGTATCTATTTCAGATATATCCAAAAAAGAATCTATAAAAATATCGTTCCCTATTTTTGTAAAATTATTTAGTTTATATTCTAATTCTAAATTTAATTTGAAGTATGTGGTATCGAAAGGTTGGAAAAATGTTTCTATCTCTTTTTTTCGTTTTTTAAATTCAGTGTATGTACTTTTGAAATCGAAATTGCATTTTTCTGAATTTTGCAACATCCTTTCCTCAAAGAATAAACCTTCGGGTAAAAGATGAAAAAGTCCATCGCGAGACAGCACAACAGTTGTTTTATCATCTTCATTATCAATATTAATTATATCTTCCGAGTAGTTACGGGAGAAAATACCCGCCATCCTAACATTAAAATTTTCTTCAATATTGCACAGCGAAAGTAAGGTTTCCGCTTTAATTGTTTCGGTGCTCATATATTCATTCAAATGTTTCACGATTGGAACAGGTTTTTAAAATATTTTTTATCTGCAGACAATTCTATGTATTCATATCCTTTTTCTGTAGTTACCTGCAAAACATCAAGATAAGAAATGCCAATTTGTTTTAAAGTTAAATCAAGGTATGGAAATTCTTCATCAATATTTTCATAAGAATGTTGAAACAAGCCGCCGTCTTTAATGGCAAGGTATTCCAATTCTTTAGAGTTATCGATAAAGTTTGGGATTTTGGATTCTGGAAGCATGGTAACAAACTTTTTATTGTCGGAACGGGAAGACAAATAGTCCACAAATTTATCATTGCGCAAATTAATATCCACCGATTCAACGTTTAATGTTTTCTTGATGATTTGTAGTGCTTCTCTCATTTTAGTATTTGCGCTTAATTCCTGAATTTCAATAATATTACTCCAAAATTCATGAGAAATACATTCATCATTATGATAAGAAGTAAAATCGAATACCGCTACTTGTGTATGTTTTCCTTCATAATGAAACATCTTGCCGACTAATGAACTCAAAGCGCCGGCTTCTATTTCTTCCGCATGGATAATTTTCATGGCTTCTTGTGCCTGCACAGCTCCAATAATGGAAGCGCTCACGGGAGTTGTAGCCACACGTCCGCGTTCGGCATTGCCTTGCGCTATTTGGGGGCACGATGCTCTGTTTTCGTTACTGTTTCCGCCGACTTCTATATTTTCTTCTTCGGAAAGGCTGCACTCATAGCAATTTTTATTTAATTGGTAAGCAGTAACTTGTCCTTCCAAATCACCGATACCACCATCAATCCAAATTTTTCCGGCACGAAAGCATAAACGATTAAGCAAAGTTCGCGCACGCAAACTATCCAGGCATCCCACAATAACATCCATTCTGCGATAAATGCCCAGTCCCACGTCAGTGGACAAATCACCACATATCGCTTGTACATTGATTGTTGGGTTTATTTCTGTCAAGCGTTTGGCGGCAATTTCCGATTTACAGTAACCTTTGTTCGCATCTTCGGGGCGAAATAGGATAGAGCGCGTAAGGTTGCTGTATTCAATTTTATCAAAATCCACTACTACGATATTTCCTACGCCAAAAAGGGCTAAGTTTTTCAATACTTCGTTGCCTAAAGCGCCTGCACCCACTACCATCACTTTGGCATTTTTAACCTTATCCATTTTAAACCATGAAAGCAGAGGGAAGACTTCTGCGCCCCAATGTGTTATTTTGTGTTGCATAGTTATAAACAATAAATTAAACCAACCGATATTCCTGCTGAAAAAATTCTGCTTCCATTGCCCCCCAACATGTTGCTTTGATGTAAACGGAATTTTGCGCCTTCAAAATCAAGTTCAGATATATTCAATTTTTTGGAAACAGGCGTTAAAGAGTAGTCTAATTTGGCGCTTACTCTCAATATCCATGTAGCAATCCTATTTTTTTCGATGCTGCTAAATGGAAAGTTTACACCTCCGGAAATGCTGCCCCAAAGCACAAATGGAGATAGATTATACTCAGGATCTTTTAAAGACTTATTGGTATAATAACCCAACTCGGGGATATCACCACGATCCCCATGTATTGGACAATCCCAATCCAAATAATAACCTGATGACGTGTAGCTTCCTTCTTGTATCACTTTTTTTGATATCAACACAGATGCTTTAACACCTAATTTAAGAAATCCACTTATTTTGATTTGGCTAAGTTTGCCTATTTCCATAGAAACAGGGATATCCAAATAGGTTAATGAAAATGATTCTTTTACATTATCGTACTTCAATTTTACATCACATAGATTTTTATCAACATCCGTATAATTGCTTAAAGTATTTGAAAATTCGATAAATCCGCAAGATTTGTGCAAATAGCTCACTCCCAGTCCGGCTTCTATAGCAAACAAGGTAGGCTTCGTAATTACTTTCTCATTTTCTATTACTTTGTTTTGAAAATGGTGTCTGAAATTTACGCTGAAATCAATTCCTGTTCCTATTTTTTTATCCCAAAAATCTTGTTTTAGAAGCGCATTCTGAAGTATGGGAATGTTATATCCCAGATTAAATACAATTGCATTTTTGGGTACTATAACCCGTAATTTAAAATCCACATTTTGATATGAGCGGGTAGTATCCGCAACTCCGGTTAAAATGTTTGTTCCCACTTCTACTTGTGCGAAAACGGATATTGTACATAAAAAGAGTAAAGTTAAAATGATTTTTTTCATAATTTTATTTTTTTTATTTTTCGACATATTGAAATTCTGTATTTCCTATTGTAAATTTTACGCCATTTTTCAAGGGTAGCTGGTCGTCTTTACGCGCATCTCTTCCCTCGTATATCATTCCGTTTTCGAGCACTTTCATTATGGGCACTCTTCTTTTAGGATCTATGTATAACTTTACTTGTTTATCAGGCACTCTGCCGCTATTATCCCAATTCATTTGAATAATACAATGATTTGATATACCTATCGTTACCTCATTGTTTCCTCCGGAATCGTTCATCCATTTGTGAATGGCTATTTCTCCTTCTCTTCGTTCTCCTTTATATTTTAAGAAATATTTTTGTGCCAAATGATGCCGTGCCACAATGGATATTCCTAACCCTGCACTGCATAACATAAAACTGAACATTACGCCAAATGCAGGGAAAAGACTTGTAGTATAAAGGATAAAAAAACTCACAATACTTGAAATTAATCCTCCAATTAGAGCATCTTGCCATTTTATGGTTGTTTTATACACCAAACAAAGCGCCACACTCCCTCCAAATAGTAGCCATGGAATTGCGTCTGCCCACCACACATTGCCATATTGTTCTAATCGAATACTGATAACAGAGCCTATTAAAAAGGAGGCGAATCCTACCATTGCCCCTATAAGTGCACGCATAAAAATAGAAAATACCACACTCCCTTTTTTTTGCCGAAAATCGTTAATATAAGTGAACAAAAAAGTTAAAACAAATCCCAACAGAATACCTACCAATAAGAGTCCTGAAATTTTTGAATGAAAAGTTGTTTCAGCCATGCTTGAAATTTGCAGAACGTTGTCAACTTTCGGATAAAAAGTTTGCAGCAAGAGGTCAATAAAAATGGGAAACAATTTAAGTTTTGAAGTTAAATGATAGATAATCCAAATAAAGAAGCCGCCTATCATACCTGACATTGCCCATTTTAAATAGTAAGGACTTTTTTTCAAATCGAAAGCATGATTTTTATCAAAATGAAACTGGATACCTTCTTTACAGTTTTGTCCGTATTCTACACATTTACAGCCATTTTCTTTCCAACAATCCCAGTGGGTTTTATGTCTGCACTTTACCACAACCAATTCCCCTCTTTCTAACGGTTCCTGACAGTAAGAGCAGGTTTCATACATTTCCCCCTCATCTGTAGAGATAGGTATGTAGGGTTTTACATATTCTTTTTCAAAATTAACCATACGAGAAATAATAAAAGGAATTACTACCTGCATAATAAAAAATGCAATAAAAAGCACAATTATTCCTAATATTATGGCAATGTAGGTATCTTCGGATTGTATGCCGGGTCCACAAGGTTTTTCTTTACTGCAAAAAGTATATTTTATTTCTCCTACTGCTTTATTATCATTCTTACCAACAATAACTTGCAAGTTTAATTCTGTTCCATTATAAATTTTCTTATTATCATTAAGGAGCGTTAATTCATAATCTGCAGATAGGTTTGTCATAAATCCTCTCAGCGAAACAATAATACCAGATACATTATCGGCGGGATAGAATCCACCATCTAATTCCGGTTTTAAACGTTGCATACAGATATCGCCCAGCACCTGATCTATAAAGCCGTCTGTTTTACCGTATTTAAAAGCATGTATTTGTACTTGGTTAGGGTGGTTGTTATCAATGTTTTCAAAGTATTCTTCTCTTTGGTATGCTTTTTTTACTTCAACAGGATCACTTGGATTTATGCGTCCATCGGTAAAAATCAATAAGTATTTGGAAATATCGGTTGCTTCTACATTTTCTTTGGCAAATTTTTCAAAACTATTAAAGATATTTTCGTATAGATATCTCGTTTCTTTTGTTACCTTAAATTCTTTTTCAAATTCATTAAAATTCTCTTTTGTAATCAATTTCTTTTCACTTAATGTTTTGTCGAAAAATGAAATATAGGCACACCGGTCGGGCAAACTATCCACTGCTCGTTTAATGGCATCTTTCATGGCTTCCATATCTTGTGGGGCAATAGTTTTCCCTCTATCTACCAAAAACAAAAACTCTGCATCTTGCGAAATGAGGTCTGCATTTGCGCCTCTTTCTTGGTTAATTTTTTCTATTTTAACGACATTCGGCGGTAGCCCATCCGATTCTTTAATTTCAAAATCTGTCTCTTTCAAATTAGACCAAAACACCTTTTTTTTATTTTTAGTGCTCTTTTCTGTAATTCTGAAAAGCAGAAATAAGGTATCTACATTTGCTGAGCATGGAGGTTTGGCAAAGTGCATATTAATGGCATAATTTGCATCTTTTACTTCAACAGGCGTTTTGTTTTCTTGCGCAGAGGTATTGTTACAAGCCCCCAAAAGAATTAAAATCCAAAGTGAAAATAGGTATTGTTTCTTCATATTACTACTATTATTATTCATTTTTTGTTTTTGCCCACAGATAAAGACTTTTCAGTGATACGGTTTGTTTTACATCTTTATCATTATTCATTTTGCCGTCTTGCTTGGGGGTAAATAGAGCCATCTCCCAATCGGGGGTATGGCTATCAATTACAATTGCCAGCATGCGTCCCGGATGTTGGCTATGTGCTAATTGGGACTGTACGTTCAAATCTTGTGCAGACAAAAACAAGCCCAATCCCGGATGGGAGTGCATCCAAGCCGTGTGTACATATTCCTGTTTCGTTTTTTCGCGCAAATTTTCAATAACATCATTGCGTGTAATTTCTATTTTGACACCAAAATTCAAATTGTATTCACCATAAACGGCATCATCGCCAGGCTCAACAACAGTTTCAATGCTAATATTGTATTGTTGTTGGTTTGTGTGGGGCACATACTCCCAGCGACCTACCAATTGGCAACCGGTTTCGTTTGTTTTGCTGTCATATTTCAAAAAGTCATCAAAAAATTTATAGATATCAAGTATCACTTGTCGGCTAAAATACACGCTTTTAATAGTAATATCATCAGAGATATCGGGCATTGCTATTTCGCAGTATTCAGTACCGTTTTTTTCTTTTACCTCCGACAAATCCACATTGTATGAAAGCACCTCTAACTCATCATCTTCTTCAATAAGCAGTCCACTCTCTCCGGAATCTCTTTTTTCTTGCGCTATTCTTTTTATTTTTTTATGTTGCAACATGGTTCTGATATAAAATGTAACCCCTGCGGCAAGCAAAAGCAATAAAATACCAACAACCGAGAACTGAATATAAGGTACTTTGATACATGCAAATTCATCTTTATAATTTTCTATCTCATTGTATTCATGCGGAATATCGTTTTTCAAATCTTCAATTACAGCGATATCGTTCAGATCAACATATTGCTCTTTTTTTAGGTTAATAAAATTATTGCTTTCTTTTTTGATGTTTTCATAGATATCTTCAATTTTTATCAATTTGTTTTTTTCAGTATTTATTCCCATCCAGCCCCACCATGTGCTTTGTTTTCTTTTTTCAATCTCTTCTTTTATATCCAACAAGTCTCTGAAACTTTGCAAAAATGGTTGTACAACAGATTCTTGATATTCATTTTTCAAACTTACAATCTCTGCCTCACTTAACCAACTCAAATTTTTATTAATTTTGATGATTAAATTAGAGAGTTCTTCAACCGATTTATTGTAAGATAGTATTAAAGCTGTATTCTTACGTTTTGCTGCACTCTTGTTCTTATCTGCTTCCCATAGTGCATCTATTTTCTGTTTTATTTCTTTTTCTAATTTTTTTGCTTCTTCTCTAATATTTTGAAGTGTTGTCCTATCATTTTGATTTAAATCCATAGAATAATCAAGAATAATATTCGCTCTTTGGGTGAGTGTATTTGCTTTTTCAGATACTTCCGTATTTGCAATTTGGGGTGGCGTGCTTACATTTTTTTTAGCAACATTTGGAGCATTGCTTTCGCTTTGAGGTTTTGAGTTTGTTTTATCTGAACCACTTACCAACTGTTTGGGGTCATCGGGTTTATCATTATTCAGTGCTTCTTGATGTTCAGGGACAGAGGAATTGCTCTGTAATGCAATATTGTCTTCATCTTTTTTTGGAACATCTACTTTCCCACTTCTAACTATTGTGTGATTTTTGCTTTCTGTATCTGTTTTGCCAGCCACATAATAAATGATTTTATCTGTGTTTGTTTTGACATCAAAAGGCAAAGCCTTTCCAGGAGCTATATCTACATAACCTGAACTGCCTGTTAAAATAAGCCCGGATGCTTTTATATCGTCTTTCAGTTTTTTGTCAGTAAATTTAAATGTACCTTGCATACCAGGAGATAATTTTGTTATGTTATCTTCTTTAAATAATATGATATACTGCTTTGTATTATTTTTAATGATTAATTTTGTACCATCATACTCAGCAGTAACCTCTTGTCCCATTATTGTGTATCCTCCCATTACAAAGAACAGACTTATCAATAGGAGATACTCCCCAATTTTTATAAGGAATAAGTATTTATTTTTTGTTTGCAACTGTGTATTCATAGTTATTCTTTTAATGTTATTATATTACTATCCTCCATCAGCAGCATTTGTTTTTCCATTTCTTCCTGTTGCTTTTTGGTTTGTTGTTCCTGTTGTTTCTTTACTTTTCTCATCATAATGCCCGATTTTATTTGGGTGAATACAGGCACAACTGCCATTACTGCCAAGAGGGCAATACCCCAAACAAGTAATTTATTAAGAGGTTCCTTTTTCAATATATCTTCCAAATTCCGGAGTTTTATTTCTATTTGCTCATAAGTTTCATCGAATAAATAACTCATTTTATCTAATTCGTCATTATCATGCTGCCACCTGCTTCGAGCGATTTTATCATCAACTTGTTTTTTAAAATTTTTTGCTTGACTTTTATACTTGTCTATAGTGTCTTTATAAGCATCTCTGTTATCTTTGGTTATCTTTTTTGAATCAATTTGTTGTATTCGGGTAAAAAGTTGTTCTATTTCTGCATTTTTTTCCAATAAATAAGTTTTCCATTTTTCATCCACTTTGGCAATGGAATCTTGTTTCTCTTTTTCCTGCTCCGCTTGTGTTTTTCCTGAATACAGGTCTTTATCTACCGGCATTGTAATCATTTCTTCCATTTCCATTTCCATTTCAAGCTCAAGTTCGGGTTCTTTTTTTTCCAATATATCATCTATGGTTTGTCCCCAACAATTTAAAACGGCTATTTGACATAGGATCACACTCAGATATTTCAGTTTCATCATATTATTTTTTTAGTAATTTTTCAATCTCAGCACAGTGTGTTCTATAAGCTTCATAGGCATTACATGTATTTAATTTTGTATCATCAATCTGTCCTTTAATTCTTTCAAATTCTTGTCTAAAAGCCGGTAAATCTTTTTGCTTGCTGCTTTTTATTCTATACCCCAAACTCATTAATGTTTTGTTTGCTCTATCTAAGACACTGCAAGTAATTTCAACTTGTTCTTTTTTTCTTCTCCCTTCTTCTTCTTCTGCTGCCAGCCTTATTGCTTCTTCTCTACATTCTTGTTTTCTTTTATCAAGTTTAGTGTTGTAATTATTAATAGCATTATTACGCGCCGCAAGCGCCTCATTATATATAAGAATCGCTTCTTTTAAATTGTCACAATCGGCATATTGTTTATCTTTAATATTTTCATATTCTCTTTCTTCTCCACGTGGTAAATTGTTTAGTTCTATTATTCTATTACAAGGCAAATTAGTCACTTTTTCAATATAGTTTGTAGCATTTTCTTGTTGCTTTTGAAATTTTTCTATTTCCGTATTCAACTGGGTGATTATATTTGCTACAACGGATGCATAGCATATATCTATTAATGAAATATTTAGTGTAAATTTTGCTTGATATTCCATTTTTCTAATTTTTTCTGATTTTGCTTTTTTAGGTTGCCGTGAGGCAACATAAAGAGTCATGGGAATTTTGCAAATATCATTTTCTTTTAAGACGGATTCTCTGAAATTAAAAATCCATTTAGAGTCAGCATCTCCGGATACGAGCGTCATTATTTTGTCATTTGTTCCTTCTAATCTAACATACGCAAAAGATTCTAAATTGATGCTCTTTGCCACTGTTCTATCTG
>Ga0082212_10001660_pt1 | contig 32732 bp, 31 predicted proteins | sample TergutNt197P3_FD_71548 | JGI IMG/M metagenome (GOLD analysis project Ga0082212, IMG submission 71548) | Neocapritermes taracua P3 segment gut microbial communities from Petit-Saut dam, French Guiana - Nt197 P3 | ecosystem: Host-associated > Arthropoda: Insects > Digestive system > Gut ... | reverse complement strand
TAGTTTTATCTATATAAAACCATCTATCATCTTTTTTTACTAATGCCCTACCATGAAAAAAACCTCTACCCATTGGCAATCCATCCTTATAAAAATCATACTCACAAGTAGTTTTACCAAAATCATCATACATACAAGGAATAACTTCTTTTCCTGTTGTATCATCAATAAATCCCCATTTATTATCCTTCTCTACACCCCGTAATCTTCCCCGTCCAGACGACGCATTATCATACTCGCATTCTACTACAACCTTTCCTAATTCATTTTTAAATCCAATTTTATCATCTTCACAATAAAAGGGTATGAGGTCTGCCGCATTTATACTTGCACTTGCACATACAATCAGTGCAATTAAAATTACATACTTTTTCATTTTATTTATTCCTGCTTTTTTGGTTATAGTTGCAGCAGTTATTTCATTAATATATTGTAGGTTTGACATAATATTTCCTATTATTTTAATTAATAATTTACAAAAATACAAAAAAAAAATATAATAATTACTATAATTTTAACAACAAACATAAAAAGTATAAAATTTTAGGATTTTATACCTTTTATGTTTTGAAATTAATAATAAAGAATAATAAATAAAATTATCTGAACAAAAACTATATAATTTGTATAATAATAGCCCACCTATTTAGCAAAAGATATATTTATTTCTACCGCTCTGCTATAAAATCTACCTTCAGGTAATGAATTATCAAATAATAGAAGACTTGATGCATTATCTGTTATGGTATTATAAAACCCGATTGCATTTTTGATATTATTTGCCCTGCTTAAAGCTAAACGTCTATTATATTTTTCAGTTCCTAATATGTCTGAAAAACCTACAACATAAACTTCTGACTCATCTGTAATAATATTTTTTATATCAGAAACAATGTCCATTACTTCTTCACTTAAATTAGATTCGTTTAGTCCAAATAATACTAAATAATTTTTATGTGTTTTGGTACTATGTTCATCCATATTTATGTGTTTGTTTGTTGCAGATATAATATTGGGATAATATTTTACAAATAAATTATTGCGTTCTATTTTAGTATCATTAGAATTTGATGTAACTATCAAAATAATTTCCATTTCAGCATCATCTTGAATATCTTTTAGTTCTATAGGTAAATATTCTGTTAAATTATATGCTCCATTATTACTGTTGGGATTATCTACTGATATTTCTCTAATTATTTTATCATTCAGTTTTTGCAATATAACATATTTTTTTATACCTTCGTTAGATGCTATATTTATATCTATATTTAAGCGTTCAAAATCGGTGGACATTAACCTATTTTCACTTACAATATTAGATAGTAAAGAACTATTATTTGAATATATCTCAACACGTCTATTTTCTTCCATCTTTAAGGATTCGTTTTCTTTTAATGAAGGATTTTCAGGTAATCCAACCGCTTCTATACTTATTCTATCATCATCAATGTTCCAATTATTAACTAAATAGTTTTTTATACTTTCAGCACGTGCCTTTGATAAATCTAAATTGTCTTTTTCTTCTTCAGAGTTATTATCGTTACATCCCACTAATTTTATTGTATATTCACTATTGTCATTCATTCTTTGCCCAATTATATTTAATATATTATAGTAACTATCTATAATTGTCTTTTTATTATTTATATTTCCATCTGCCCTAACTACCTTTTGATTATATCTATTATGTATAGTAGCAGAATTTTTATCAAAAAATATTTTATTAAGTAGGGGTATATATTCTAACAATATATATTCTTCGTAAGCCGATATAATAAAATCATCAGTCAGTTTAAGACCTAATCCTTCATTATTATATGCTGTAATATTCATTTCAAGGTTAAATATTGTATTACGTGGAATAAACATCGTATCTGTCCGCCTTGATAAACGTTGAATTGTTATTTTATCTTTGCTTTTTTTAGTTATAGTATCAGTTGGAATTATCTGGCCTTCTTTTATTATTTGTTCTTCTACTTTTACTATTCTTTTAATAGTGTCTATTTTTAAAATATCTTCATATTCTATATTTTCCATATTATTTAACATTGGATTTGTTGCTGTATTATATTGTAGCGAGAAACCTGCTGTAAAGTAATTACTTTTCCAATTACCTTTGAAATTACCTGTCACATCGTTTGTTAGAGAGTAGAGAGCATTTACTTCAGGAATTATAGTAAATATTTTTTCCTTGCCAATACTAAAACAATAATTAAATCCAATTTGAAGACGTGTCTGAATAATAGAAGTAGGATAAATCGCAACAGCACGAATATTGTTATTAAATATACCTTCCGACAATATCGGAATATTAAATTGAATACCAAATATAGTATTAAAATTGCCATAAAAACCTGTTTGCACAACAGGAGCAAAAGAAAGATAATCAAAAGTATTTTTTATATTATATGTATTATTCATATTAGATGCAAAATTAGTATCATATTCAAAATTAGATATATGATTTATAAATCCAACTCTTAATCCCATATCAATATTTCTTTTTGTTATACTATTAGTATCTAAACTATATAATAAAGATATACCATAATAATTTCCATATCCTAAATTATATATACTTTTATTGGGAAAATTAGGAATAATATCAATGTTTTTTACATCAATTCCTGTTTTGACGAACGTTCTATTATAAAACAATCCATATTTTATATTATTACTGCTAAAATGACTATAAGCAATATTTGAATACACAAAAAGGAAAATTATTAGAAATAAAGTTATTTTATTTATTTTTGACATTGTTTTTATTGACATTGTTTTCATTATTTCTTTGCAACTATTAATGATAGAAAAATTTTTTATTGAACATATTAAATTATACGTTAAATTATACGATTTTTTTTTAATAAAGTTTCAAAAAAAATGTATTTTTGCAATAAATACTAAAATTATACTTAAATTATACTTAATTAAATTATAACAAAAATTATGCCAAAAAAAAATGAAAATGAAAATCCAGTATTAGAACAAATAAATATTTTGCGACATCAAGTTCAAAATGCAAAAACAAATTGGCAAAATAAAACACACTCAGCAATAGAAAATACTAAATCTAATTTTTTTGAGATAACCGATAAAATTACAGATGATATAAAAAATATTAAATCAAGTGTAGTTGAATTAGAAGATGAATTAATAGAAATACAAAATAATGTAGCCGACCATAATATAACTTTTTTGCAGGAAGTATTAAGAAAATTAATACATTTTTTATCATTATCAATACCAATTTGTTATATATTTTTTCAGAAAGAAAGTATGTTAATGGTATTAATTCCGTTTATGGTAGTTGTTGTTTTTGCAGATATACTTACCCGAAAGGTTTTTTTTGTTAGAAAATTATACTTAAAATTATTTGGCTTTATGTTAAGAAAGCATGAAATTAAATCCCAAGAAATATTACTAAATGGTGGTTCGTGGGTAATGATATCGGCGGTATTGACTATCTATTTTTTTCCACAAATAGTAGCAATAATAAGTTTGTCTATATTATTTATAGCAGACATAGTTGCGGCAATAATAGGAAGAAGATTTGGACGAAAAAGATTTTTAGGACTAAAAGGGAAGTCATTAATAGGCACATCAGCATTCGTAATATCAGCATTTATAATATCAGTTGTATATGGAATAATATTTAATCAAGCATTACCTTTTTTTATTATTTCACTAATTGCTTCAATGGTAGCAGCATTCTGCGAGGCAATATCTAATGAAGTATTACGAGCCGATGATAATCTTACTATTCCTATCTCATTTGGAATAACGATGTGGATAGGTAATGTGTATTTAAATTATTTTTGGGAATTAAATATATTCAATTAAGAATTAATAAAACTAAAATGTGGTTGTTAAAAGTTTTATACAATTTTTCAATTTAAAAACATTATTTTTGTAAAAGATGTATTTTAAAATAGTTATTTTTCAATTTTTTTTTAAGTAGTTTTTTCGAAATATAAAACTATTCATATACTTTGCAAAATAGATAATTTTTTGGGAAGTTAAAAAATTATATTGTAACCTATTGAAAAATAAAATGTTTTGAGATGTATAAAAAATATTCATTATTTTTTGTATATTGCATTTTATAAAATTAAGATTAATAATAAATTTTGAATAGAAAATATTTTTTTATTATATGAAAACACATATTGAACCATTTAAAATTAAAACTGTAGAGCATATTAATATCACGACACCTGAAGAAAGAGAAAAATATATAAAAGAAGCATATTATAATCCTTTTTCTTTGCGGTCTGATAAAATTACTATAGACCTACTAACTGATAGTGGCACTACTGCTATGAGTTCTAAACAATGGGCTGCATTGCTTGACGGCGATGAAGCATATGCGGGATCTGTCAGTTATTATAAATTTGAAGACGCTGTTCGTAACATTACAGGATTTAAACATATTATTCCTACTCATCAAGGTCGTGCTGCTGAAAAAGTTTTCTTCTCTACGATTGCCAATAAAGATAGTATCATTCCTAATAATACTCATTTTGATACAACTCGCGGAAATATAGAATTTATTGGTGCCACGGCAATAGATTTACCAACAGAAGAAGGAACTAAACCTGAAGTTATTGCTGACTTTAAAGGAAATATGGACATTAATCATTTGGAAGATACTATTAAAAAGTATGGCAAAGAAAAAATTCCTGCTGTTATTATCACTATAACTAATAATAGTGGTGGTGGACAACCCGTTGCAATGGGAAATATCAGAGATACCTCTAAAATTTGCAAGAAATATGGTATCCCTTTTTTCATTGATTGTTGCAGATTTGCAGAAAATGCTTATTTCATTAAGTTAAGAGAAAAGGGCTATGCAGATAAATTTATTATAGATATTTGCAGAGAAATGTTCTCTTATGCTGATGGTGCAATTATGTCTGCTAAAAAAGATGGTATGGCTAATACGGGTGGATTTATTGCTACTAATATAGATGACGTTGCCGAAGGATGCCGAACTAATCTTATCGTAATGGAAGGATTTATTACGTATGGTGGATTGGCGAGAAGAGACCTTGAAGCATTGGCTATCGGTTTTACAGAAGTTGTTGATGAAAACTATTTGCGATATAGAATAAAACAGTCTGAAGATTTAGCAAAACAACTTACCGATAATGGTGTGCCGTTAGTATTACCTGCAGGAGCCCACGCACTATATATTGATGCAAAAAGATTTGCTTCACATATCAAGCCCGAGCATTTTCCAGGTCAATCTATCGCAGTTGAAATATATAAAACTGGTGGCATAAGGACTTGTGAAATTGGTTCTATAATGTTTGGTAGATATGAAAATGGTGAGTATATTGCTCCGTCGATGGAATTAGTGCGTTTAGCAATTCCAAGGCGAGTATATACTAAAAGTCATTTAGATTATGTTGCTGAAGCAGTAATTGAGGTTTATAAAAATAGAGAAAAACTTAGACCAATGAAAATTACATATCAAGCAAAATTTTTACGTCACTTTACTTGCAAATGCGATTATTTATAAAAGGTATATTAAAAACATAACAACCCATCATTTTCTTTATAAGTATAATGATGGGCTATGCTTTTTTAATTTATAATAATTATTTTATAAAAAAACGTATATTTGTAATTTTAAAAATAAATAAAAGTAAATTAGGATACACTTTGAAAAAGAAAACTGATAATAATACCTCAATAAATAGTTCCTATTTAAGTCCAAGACAAATTGTTGCTGAATTAGATAAATTTGTTATCGGTCAAGACGATGCTAAAAAATCGGTTGCTATTGCATTAAGAAATAGATGGCGGCGCCAACGAGTTTCACACGCTATAAAAGACGAGATAATGCCCAACAATATCATAATGATTGGTCCAACAGGTGTAGGCAAAACAGAAATAGCAAGGCGTTTAGCCAAATTAGCAGGTGCCCCTTTCGTTAAAGTTGAAGCAACAAAATATACCGAGGTTGGCTACGTAGGACGTGATGTAGAGTCAATGGTCAGAGATTTAGCAGAACGTTCTGTAAGTATGGTAAAAGAAGAACAAGTTGCTTTAAAACAAGAAGAAGCAAAAAAACTTGCCGAAGAAAGAATTTTAGATATCTTAATTCCACCTATAAAGAAAAGTAAAGACACGAAAACAGAAAACATTTCCGACAACGAACAAACCAGAGAAGAACTTAGAGTTATGCTTAACGCAGGTCTTTTAGATAATAAAAAAATAGAAATTGATTTAATGGTAGATAGTTCGCCATCGGTCAATATACTTGGACCTTTTGGTATGGACGAAATTGGAATGAACCTACAAGAAATGCTTGGTGGCATTATGCCAAAGAAAACTAAGAAAAAGAAGTATAAAATTTCTGAAGCGATTGATATTCTTATTAAAGAAGAAACAGAAAAACTTATAGATATGGACAAAGTAATTAAAGAAGCATTAGAGAGAGCAGAAAACAATGGCATCATCTTTATAGATGAAATAGACAAAGTTGCTTCAAGAAGTGATACAGGTAGAGGGGCTGACGTAAGTAGAGAGGGCGTCCAACGTGATTTATTACCTGTTGTTGAAGGTTCAAATATTAATACCAAATACGGAACATTAAGAACAGACCATATACTATTTATTGCATCTGGAGCGTTTCATGTTGCTAAACCATCTGATTTAATTCCTGAACTGCAAGGTCGTTTTCCTATAAGAGTAGAACTAAAAAGTTTAACAGAAGAAGATTTTGTTAAAATACTAACTGTACCTGAAAATGCGTTAATAAAACAATATGAAGCATTGGTAAGCAGTGAAAATGTTAAGTTAAGTTTTGATGAAGATGCTATTAAAGAAATTGCATCTATTGCAGCAAAAGTAAATGATGAGGTCACTAATATAGGTGCAAGACGACTACATACAATATTGACGACTCTTTTAGAAGATATATTGTTTGACCTTCCTGATGGTATTAATGAAAAATCAATAGTGATAAATGCTGATAAAGTAAAAACAAGATTGAAAAACATTTCAGAAAATATTGATCTTAGTAAATTTATTCTGTAGAAATTAATTTCTATTTGTATAATAATGGTGTTGTATAATAATTGTATGGTCCTATAAAATCACCATTATTATATGCTATGCAATAACACGGCATAAACAAATTAAAAATTGTATTTCTTTACAGGACCTTGAATGCTTTTTATGAGAACTCTTTTATGGGAACTCTATGCCACCTTTAGAAAAGGGATTGCATCGTAATATCCTATATATCCCTTTCAACATACCAAGCAGAACACCATATTTTTCTATTGCAAGTATCATATATTCAGAACAAGTTGGATAAAAACGACAGCTATTAGGAAATATTGGTGAGATAATTTTTTTGTATAATTTTATTGGAGTGATGAATATTATTTTGTAATCGGGTTTCATTTTTTATAAAATTATTTTATAAAATTATTTTTTATTTTTATAAATAGCAATTGCTTTTAATAGTATTTTTTCTACAGCAGGAAGGACATCGTTTAATGAAATATTTTTGGGATGTTTTGGAGCAATCTGCCACGTCAAGACAATGCTATTTATCAATAAAAGGTATTCTGTTTTAAATTCTTTAATTATTATTCTAATACTCTCACGTAAAAGGCGTTTTATTCTGTTTCTTATGATTGCTTTTTTTGCATTTCGTTTACTTATAGTTACACCATAACAAATCAGATGTGAATCTTCTTTTACGATGTTATTATTAAATTTTATGGAACAAAAAATATTTTCTGTTTTAATTTTTATTCCTGTTTTAAACAGCGTAGAAAAACTATTATATCCTTTAATTGGCTTGCAAGAAATAACCATTCTAATCCAAAATTAATAAAAAAGGTTTATCCAAATTAATTATTAAGTTATTAAATAAAACAAGGAAATAAAAAATATAACAAATATATTGCTAAACCCTTAATTTATTCATCACTGACAGTTAGTTTATGTCTGCCTTTAGCTCTGCGGCTTGCAAGAACTCTTCTTCCGTTCTTTGTAGCCATTCTTTGTCGAAAACCATGTTTATTAAGACGTTTTCTTCTACTTGGTTGGTAAGTTCTTTTCATTTTTATTCTAAAATTATTTAATCACAAAAAAGAATTACAAAAATACACATTTTTTTTCTAATTTCCAAATATTTTTTTGCGTTTTTGAAAAAAAATATTATTTATTGTATTTTTTTTATAAGTTCTTTTGTTATTTAAAAAGTTTTTGTTATTTTTGTAATAAATTTAGTAGGAAAAGAAAAGGTAAGAAAAACACATAATCTAATCTCTAAAAACTAAATACGAAATTATTGTAGATAAATTTAATTTTAAAATGAAAAATCCAATAAAAACAATTAAAGATAAATGTGTCGGATGTCACAAATGTGTTCATGTATGTCCAGTGAATGCTAATATAGAGGCAAGTACCTATACGTCCGGAATCATTGTAACTACAACAATACAAATTAATGATAATAGATGTGTCCAATGTGGGCATTGTATAGAAGTATGTACACATAATGCTCGATATTATGAAGATGATATAGATATTTTTATCGATGATGTTAAATCAAATGCTAATAGGATAGCTGTTATTACTGCTCCTGCTTTTTTATATAATTTTGAAAATTATAAACAAGTAATAGGATGGCTTAGAAGTATAGGAATAGAAGTAGTTCAAGATGTATCATTAGGAGCAGATATAACAACGTATTTATATTTAAAGTTATATAATTCATCTGAAGATACATTCATTTCACAGCCATGTCCTGTTATAGTTAGTTATATGGAAAAATATGCTACTCATTTGTTACCACATTTAGCACAGCGACAAAGTCCTGCTATGTGTATAGCAACTTGGATGCGAAAATATGAAAACTTTAAAGGAAAAATTGCATTTATTTCACCATGTATAGCAAAACAAGTTGAAATATCTGATGCTAATAATGGAAATTTAATAAATTATAATATTACTATAAAAAAATTGAAAGAATACATAGCGAAAAATAATATTGACTTATCAAAATTTAAAGAATCCAATTTTGATAGTTTAGTACCAAATTTAGGATACAATTATAGTAGACCAGGTGGATTAACAGAACAAATTAGTTATTATACTGGCGGTGATATGTGGATAAAACATATAGAAGGTCTCAAAGAAGCAATTCCCTATATAGAAAAGTATGCAAATAGAATAAAAGCTATGAGCCCTGTTCCTAAATTAGTAGATTTTCTTAGTTGTTCGCAGGGTTGTAATTTCGGTCCGGGAACGTGTCAAGATATTTGTGTTGACGATTTAGATTATACAATTAATACTCGTAAAAAACAATATATAGACCGTTCACCTGATATACCATTAGATAATATGCTATTCAAAATGTTTGATAAAAATATAAATATTGAAGATTTTGTAAGAAAATATACAGCCAAACCAATTCCACAAATTGATAAAGATTCTCCTGAATTTAAAGAAAAGATAGAAGAAGTATATATATCATTAGGAAAAGAAACAGAATCACAGCGAAATCATAATTGTAATGCTTGTGGAAGGGGAAGTTGTGTATCGTTTGCAGAATCTGTTGTTGAAGGATTTGCAATGATTAATAGTTGCTTCTTTTATTCCCAAAAAATATTGCACGATATACTTGGTTAGGTATATAAAAGATGTATTTATATTTTTAATAAAGTTAAAAAATTATTTGGACTTTGCAAATATAAAAAACGCTTTTTTATAATATTTTATTTTATTTTATAAAAATTATGCGTATTTAACTATAATTGTTTTAATAACTTTCCCTACTTTTTCTATTGTGTCGGCAGCATCTTCTAATTCATGCATAATTTCTTTTAATTTAATTATTTCAATTGCATTTGTTTCTGTTTTAAACAAATCTATAATAAACGATTCATAAATGTCATCTGCCTCGTTTTCAAATAAGTGCAACTGATTACAGTAATCTTTTAATATATTAGCATCCTTTTTTAGATTAGCAAGTTTACTAATCGCCTTTTTTAAAATTTCTGCACCTTCCATTAGTATATGTCCTAATTTAGCAGCACTTTCAGGGATTTTAATTGGATGATACATTATTATTCTTTTAGCACAACTATTGATGTCATCTGTCACATCGTCTAATGTATTTGCTAAATTGTGGATATCTTCCCTATCGAAAGGAGTGATAAAAGTAGTATTTAATTTTTCGAAAATGTCTGCTAATAATCTATCTCCTCGTCTTTCTTGGTCTTTAATTTTTTTGAAAAGTTCTATTGCAGTATCATATTGGTAGTTAGTTACACATTCGGTTATCAATCTTGATACTTGTATAATAATTTCTGCAAACTCTTCTAACAAAGGGAAAAATTTTGTTTCTTTAGGAGATAATTTATTAAAAATTGTATTATTCATAAAAAATATCAAATAATAAATTGCAATATAATATTTTTTTTGAAAAAAAAATCTATCGTATTCAAATTGTATTTATAAAAAAATATCTTAAACCATCAATATTTATTAAATATATTGTCTTTTTATACGATAATTATTTTGTAAATAAATATTATTTTTGTAAAAAAATATATATAACTATTAAGGATAAATTAATGGCAAAAAAAGAAGAACCTAAAAAGAAAAAAATAAAATCAGCGGCAGATTTAACAGGTCGGCAAAAAGCATCTGTTTTGCTAATGACAATGGATATAGATACTGCTTCTAAAATATTTAAAGATTTAGATATAGAAGAAGTAGAACAAATAGCGATGGAAATTACCAATCTGAAAGATATTGGTAATGATGTAATAGAAGAAGTAATTGAAGAATTCTATGGGTTAATAACAGCGAGCAATTATCTCGTAGAAGGCGGAATAGATTTTGCACAAACACTATTAGAAAGAACATACGGAACTGAAAGAGCAAGAGAAATAATAGAAAAAATTCGTATCCTTACCACCGTTAAGGGCTTCACCGTTCTTAAAAAAAGCGACCCACAACAATTAGCAAACTTTCTTTCAAAAGAACATCCACAAACAATAGCACTTATTTTATCACATCTTACGCCAGATCAATCTGCTGAAGTATTAAATGAATTTCCTGGTGATATTCGTGGAGATGTGGTTATGCGTATTGCATCTTTAGGAAAGGTATCGCCGCAAATTGTTTCTGAAATTGAAGATATAGTAGATAAAGTAGCCGAAGGCACTATGTCACAAAACCTTGCTTCCGCAGGTGGTATTCAACTTGTTGCAAATATTCTTAATAAGAGTAATACTCAAACAGCAAAATCAATGATTGACCTTATTGAAAGCAAAGATGAAAATATGGCTTTAGATATTAAACGAAAAATGTTCTTATTTGAAGATATTATCGGCATTGATGATAAAGGAGTACAAAGAATATTGCGTGATGTTGATAAACGTGACCTTGCTTTAGCATTGAAATCAAGCGATGATAATGTTAGAAATAAAATATTTAAAAATATGTCTGAACGTGCTGCTGCAGTAGTTAAAGAAGAATTAGAGTTTATGGGACCAGTGAAATTAAAAGAAGTAGAAGCAGCACAACTTCGTATTGTGGATGTCATTAAATTATTAGAAGAACAAGACGAAATCGCTATAGGTGGCAGAGGAAAAGAAGATGTTTTTGTATAAAAGTGAAAAAATAGTTGACTATATACTTGTTTATACTAAAACTCTATAATTATATATAAAATATAGTTGTTATATAGGTTTAATGTATAACAAATAAATTACGATTAAAAACTAATGATTTGTTTTTTTTGAAAAAAAATAGTATTTTTGTATTTATTTAAAAAGTTATTTTTGTTATTCAAATGAAAAGTATAAAAGACCCTATTTCAATTTCTATTTTTAATGATAGTAGTTATCAATACATTCCTCGTCAAAAAATTATAACTATATTAGAACAATTATTATTTAACGAAAAAATTGATGAAGCCACAGTCAATGTTGTTGTAATGGACAATGAAGGAATACAAAAAATAAATAATAAGTTTTTGGAACACGATTACCCAACAGATGTTTTAGCATTTAAGATGGAAGAAAATGCTTTTGAAGCAGAAGTGTATGTTAGCGTTGAAATGGCAATGTCATATGCGTCTGAGAACAAAACTAATTGGCGTGAAGAACTTGTTAGATACGCTATACATGGAGTATTACATCTCCTTGGTTATGATGATTCCACTGAAGAAAATAAAATCATTATGACAAAAAAAGAAAACAAATATTTATCACTATAATATTATTTATGAAATATCATCCAATAATAACAGAAAGAAGTGAAAGAATTGTAGATATTGTTGCGTGGGCAGTTGTCCAAATACAACAAGACCGTTTTGATACAGAACAATTGTTTCAGTTAGAAAAAGCAGGATTTACCCCAAAAGAAATATCTATAGCGTTTAGTTGGCTATCAGAAAAAATAAATACCAAAATACCTAATGAAGTTTCAGTAGCAATAGTTAATCCTTCTCATTCATACAGGTTTTTTACTGATGAAGAAAAAGAATTCTTTACTGATGAAGCATTTAATAATATAATTAAATTTATGTCGTTTGGGCTTATTAAACCAGAACATTTAGATATAATTTTTGAAAGAGCAGATGCCCTTGGTCTTAAAAAAGTAACAAATGAGTTAGTGCGCCAATTTGTTGCTTTTTTTATTTTTGATGTGCCGCATCCTAATGAACATATTGCGAGATTTAACTTGTCAGGTGATGAAAGCATTAACTAATTTTGCTTAGTTTTGTTAATGTCTAATTATTAGAAATGTCTGTATTATTAAAAGGTTCCGTAGCTCAGCAGGATAGAGCACAAGTTTCCTAAACTTGGGGTCGTGGGTTCAATTCCCTCCGGGATCGCTGTTTTTAACTTTTTTTGGCTGTAATTAATGGTATATAACTTGTAGTTAGCAATAAAACCTTCTTTATTATTTTTTCCATTTATGTTCCCATTTATGCTCAACATTATCCCATTTGTCAATATTATTTACAAATTTATCCATTCCTTGCTGCAAAACATCTTTTATATTATGAAGCATTTCATTATCTTTGTCAAAATTATATTTTTCATTTAAATATCTATATTTATTTTCACCCTTATTCATCAATGCAGATAAACCTTTCCTAACAATATTTTTAATCTTTTCTAATAAATCATTTGAAAAGTTATCATCAATGGGGTATGCACCATTATTTTCATAATTAACACCTATCTTTTTATTATGTTCTCGGACAGCACTATCTATTTCTTGCTTCAAATCATTATCCATATTTTGAATGTATTGTTCCATTTGTATTCTTTCTTTCCTTTCTTGTTTTAGTTGTTTTCGCTTATTATGTTTAATAATAGAATAGCCCGCATAACCAAGCAAAAACAGTATAAAAGCAGTAAGTCCTCCGCCCAACACCATAAGTAACAATTCTATATAACTCATTCTTCTTTATTTCCTTTTATTATAAAACGTCTCAAAGAATCTACCTTGCTTGCAAATTTTTCATCCTTATTAGCAAGCGAAAAGAAATCGTCTTTAAATTGTTCTTCAGAATAATTATACTCTTTGAATAATTCTTTAACTCTTGGATTAGCAATAGCAGTATCTTCTTCTTGCCCTCTAATAATTAAAATTTCTTTATATAAATTAAAAAACTTTTCTTCATCTATACGATTATTGCAAGACAAAAATAAAAACATTAAAGATAAAATATAAATTATTTTCATTTTTTTTTTATATTATTTATTTGAAAAATTATTATTTAAAACTTTACTTCATTACCAAACATTTCGGGATATGATGGAAGTGGTAAACTATCAGGTATTCCTGTTAATGGGAAGTCCTTTCTTAACGGATGATACGTTTGTTTTGTCTCCTTATCAAAGAAATCCTCCGGCATATAAAATCGTCTCATATCAGAATGCTCTTCAAATGTAATACCATACATATCCCATACCTCGCGCTCATACCAGTTGGCTGAAGGATATATTTTCTCGACAGTATATATTTTACAATCTTTTTCGTCTATTATTGTTTTAATTCTTATACGATTCTTATTTTTATTTGAATATAGAAAATACACAATCTCAAAACGATTTTCTTTTCTATTCCAATCTATTGCAGTAATATCTATAAGCATATCAAAACTACATTCATCTTTCATTATTTGAAGTAATTTAGATATATTACTTTTATTATTTAGAAGAATTGTATATTGATTATGGTGTTCAATACATTGAATATTACTTTCAATTTTTTTTGCAATTTCTAATATACTATTAATTTCCATTTTTTTATTTTTATATATAATTTTTTATTAAAAAGAACTTATATAGATTTAATTATCTATTTGATACAAAAATACACTTTTTTTTCTAATTATATTAAAGAAAAGATATAAAAAAACAGATACCACGTATGAGATAGGTATCTGTTTTGAATTAATTATCATTAATATAATTTAATTATAATATAATTACTATATTACAATAACCAAATGGGAGGTTGAATGATATGACACATTCAATCATTACAAAAATAAACTTTTTTTTTCTAATTTCAAAATAAAAATATATAAATATTAAAAAAAAACAGATACCACGTATGAGATAGGTATCTGTTTTGAATTAATTGTCATTAACATAATTTAAAGTTGTGTTATATAAAACACCAAATATGTTATAAAATAAATTAAGGAATGAACATATGAAACATCCATCATTACAAAAATAAACTTTTTTTTTCTAATTTCCAAATAAAAATATAAAAAAAACAGATAAAATAAATAAAAAATATTTCTTTAAAGAAATAAAATTGTATGAAAATTGATAAAAGTATTTCTTTAAAGAAATAAAATTGTATGAAAAATTTTATCAAAGCAATGAAGTTTTTAGTTTGTTCGGCATCGCACCTCCGATACAACCATTGTAAATATGAAACATATTCATACAATATTCTTTATCACGCTTCTCCAAATCGCAACTAATTAATCTCATTGAGTTTAGTCGCTTTGAGTTAATATCAAACAGCATACAACTTTGCCAACATTCAATGTAATTTTGTTTATTTAGATTTTCTCCACAAAAGTATATTGAATTAGGGTTAAGTTGATAATTAGTAATAATTTGCCCGATTTTTGTTTCAATTGTATCGGCAATATCGTTATCGATAGTTGCATATTCGATATTAATAACTTTTTTATCAGAAATGATAATAAATTCGAAAATATTATTAATTAATTGTATTAAAATAGCGTTTTCGGATGTAGTGTTAATGTAATTATATATGTAACTATTAATAATAGATATAGGCAAAGGAATAATATCGGTAATATTTTGGTTTAATATTTTAGCAATATTTTTAATAGCAAGAATGATATTTTTGCTAATAAAAAAGACCAATTCCATAGGGTTTTCCAAATGTAAAGATATAGATTTTATTCTAAAATTATTAATATTCTTATCATTATATTGCTGTTTTATAGATAAATTAATTAAATCAGTAAAATTATTATCATTAGAATTGCCTGGTATATTTGTTGCGATATAATAATCTGTTCCTAATGTAATAAAAAAGTAATCAGCATTATATTTATATAATATTTCGCCAATTTCATTAATTGCTTTATTAGAATCTGGATTTATTATAGTTTCATTTAAGTTTAGAACATCGTTAATTTTTTTTATATACAATAGATTGTAGTTATACTCATTTCTTTCCAATATAACTAATAAAGTGCTATGATTACCGATATATAGTGAGGCAATTGTTTTATTTACCATAATTTTAATATTTTATATTTTCTACAAAAATAGTATTTTTTTTTCAAAAAAAAGTGTTGTTTTTGTAGTTTATTATTATATATAAGAATATTTTTGTTTTTATAGCAATAAATTCAAAAAAAAATATTATGTTTGTATTTTGATTTTGATTTTTTTATAAAATTATATAAGGGTTTTTAAATGTTTAAGAACATTTTAAATTGTGCAATAATATTAGCACTATTAACAGGAATATCATATTCCAGTATAGCTCAACCAAAAGCACTTAAAGTCGATAATACACCAGAAGAAGCAAAAAAAGTTAATACAATGAATGCTTCACTTGATGGTGAAAACACTGCTGAAGGTTTGCAAAAACGTATAGAGATGCAAGTGCATCGCTATACTTCTGATTACAGTTTAACAGAAAACCAACAAAAAGACCTTACTGCACTCCTAACTGAAATAGAAAGTCAGTTATTGGAAATTAGAAATAAGCAAAACTTATTGAACAAAGAAAAAGCAGATAGGATTGATGCCATCTTAACAAAAGAGCAAAAAGAAATAAAAGAAAAATCTCTAAAAGAAAGAAGGGATAAAATGCTCGAAAAACGTAAAGATGGAAAAATGGATGGTGAGCAATTAAAACCAAGAATGGTTAAGCCAGAAACTGATTAGTCACTCCTGCTATACATCGATTTAATTACGGCGACTTCTTTTTTTTGAAGTCGCTTTTTTTATTTCTATTACACCGTTTAATATAATGTATGTTTTTATATATATTTTTTAGAAAAAAATAGTTATTTTTGTGAAAATTTTTATATATGACAATGGGTAAAAAATGGCAAAATTTAGAGAAATAAAACAAACTACTAAAAAAAATAAAACAACTAATACCGAAAATACTAATATTTATTACGGCGAAAAAACTATTAATGCTATCGCTTCTTATAATATTGGCGAAGAGTTTATGCCAAAGTCCGTAATTAAAGCCATCGGTATCCTGAAAAAAGCAGTAATGCTTGCTAATGAAGAATTAAAAATTATGTCAAAAGATAAGTCAGTTAGAATTATTAAAGCAATTGACGAACTATTAAAGGGTGAACTTGATAATCAATTTCCTTTGAAAGTATGGCAAATCGGGTCAGGTATGCATACTAATATGAATGTTAATGAAGTTATTGCTAATCGGGCTGTTATGCTTTCAGGTGGTAAGAGTTCAAATACAATTATTGACCCTCTAAAAGATATAAACAAATCACAAAGTTCTAATGATGCGTTTTCTATAGCCATGCATATTGCAGCGGCTCTAACAATGAAAAATAATCTTATATCCGCCGCTAAAAAACTACATAGTAGTTTAGAAAAAAAAGCAGAAGAGTTTAAAAATATAGTTAAAGTTGGTAGAACACATTCAATGGATTCTTTTTTACTTACTTTTGGTGATGAATTTACGGCTTATGTTCATCAGTTAAGCAATGATATTGAACGAATGGAGTTTGCTATTAATGGTCTATACGATTTACCATTAGGAACGATGGTTATAGGAACAGATAGAGTTACAATTCATAAAGACATACCTGTAAAAGTTTTAAAACATATTCAAAAAATAACAAAACTACCTTTTAGAATCTCACATAATAAACTTTCTATGCTATCTTCAAAAGACAAGTTAGTTTTTGCTCATACTACAATGCGAATGTTTGCTGCAACTTTATTTAAAATTGCAAATGATATACGTCTATTAGCATCTGGACCACGCTGTGGCATCGGCGAATTAAAGTTACCAGTAGTAGATATTAACGATTCTGCTATGCCAGGCAAAAACAATCCTATTGCAAGTGAAATTGTTGCAATGATTACCGCTCAAGTATTCGGTAATGATGCTACTATACAATTTGCAAATGCTAATAGTGAATTGGAATTAAATGTTTATATGCCTGTGATTATTTTTAATTTTTTACAATCTGCTAATTTGCTATCTGATACTTGTTCTATGTTTGATAAAAAATGTATTCGCGGAATTGAAATAAATAGAATTAAAAATACAGAACATCTTTATAATACGCTTGTAACTATAAAAGAATTAGACCCTCATATCGGCACTGATAATGCTGATAATATTGCTAAACTTGCTATTAAAGAAAATATTTCTATTAAAGATGCCGCTATTAAATTAAAACTTGTTAAAGAAGATAAATTTGATATGATTACACATCCCGAAAAATATATAAAGAAAAAATGAGATAAAGTTAATATTATTAGAGCAGTTATGCCTTGTTGAAAGCATTTTTATAATATAAAGCCATTTCACTAACTTTTTCATTAAAGTTACCAACTTCAGGATAAATTATTCCTCTTGAAACATTAATAAATGCGGGTAGATTATTATTTGCTTCTACTATATCAGCAATATTACCGCCCTGAACTCCAACTCCCGGTATTAAAATAAAATTATTTTCTATTTTTTTTCTAATTTCATTTAATTCTTTAGAATGTGTCGCCCCTATTACAAAACCAATATTTTCTGTTGCAAAACTATTATTTACTTTTTCAATTATATGTTCGTAAAGTGGTTTCTTATCTATCATTAAGCGTTGAAAATCATTAGAGCCAGGATTAGAAGTCAACGCTAACACGAACACCATCTTATTTTTATTTTCTAAAAAAGGTGCAACAGAATCTATTCCCATATAAGCATTTACCGTTACAGAATCAAAATTCATAGAATCAAATACACTTTTACTATACCCCGCAGAACTATTAGATATATCGCATCGCTTTGCATCTGCTATAGTAAAAATATTTGAAGGAATAAGTTCTAATGTTTTTTTTATCAGATTAAAACCATCGCTGCCGTATTGTTCATAAAATGCAAAATTGATTTTGTATGCTGTTGCGAATTCTTTGGTGTTTTCAATTATTGCACGATTAAAATCATAAAGTCCATTAATATCTGCACTAAACAAACTATGCGGAATCTTGGAAATATCACTATCCAAACCGACACACAATAACGATTCTTTATTTTTAATTATATTAATTGCCTTCTTATATGATGTCATAGTTTTATATATATATGTATTGTTTGTTATGTTTTTAATACTCCAATATCTTTTCAACAACATTGCTGTGTTTTTCAATAATTTCATCAGCAATAATTTTAACATAATCGCCATAGTAGCCATCTTCTGGAAAAGGATAATCTGGGTCTTTAACCTTTTGAATAATTCTTGCATATATTGATTTTGCAAGATTATTCATCTGATTACCTGCGTTATTAAAATAATATTCCCGAGTGACTTTCCAACCTGTCCATTCATATAAGTTTGCTAACGTATCACCAATAGCAGCATTCCTGCCGTGTCCAAGATGTAATAGCCCCGTTGGATTAGCACTTACGTATTCTACATTAACTGACTTACCTTTATAATTTTCTGTCCTTCCATAAGAACTACCACAACTAAAAATATTTTTTAATTGTTTTTGATAATAAGCATTTGAGAATTTAATATTAATAAAACCTACTCCAGCAACATCTATCCAATCAATAAGTAAAGTATCATAATCAAGCAAACTAATTAGTTTATCTGCAATTATTTTAGGATTACATTTCATCGGCTTGGCAAGTTGCATACAAATATTAGTTGATAAATCACCGTGTTCTTTGTTTTTAGGAACATCAAATTCTAATCCAATAGAGTCAACATTAATTTCATTATTATCTTTTAATAATTCTGTTAATGCAGTAGTAAATACCTTTTTTATGTATATATTTTCCATATCTTAAATATCTATAATTAGTTAAATTATGCATTTCTTTTAACTACAAAAATATAAATAATATTCCTAATTTCCAAATAAAAAAAACAGGTCTGAAAAATACCTGTTCTAATTTTAATTTTTTCAAGTTAGTTCCTAATAAACTTCTCCATCTTTATTTTTCCATTATGTTCTATTCGCATAAAATAAACACCTTTTGAAAATTTTGACATTGTGAAGTTCTTACTGAATTCTCCTCTCTTTGTGTAAGCATTATGGAGTTCCATTAGTTCTTCTCCTGTTTCATTAAATAGTTTTACAACTAAATTGCCTGGTGTTAAAACTGTAAATGTTAATATTGTGCCGTTGTTCGTTGGGTTTGGTGCAATGTCTACACCTGTAATATCTGTAATTTCTATTGGTTCTTCTGTAACAATTATTGGGTCTGTTTGTGGTCCTGATGAACCAGTACAAGTTTCTGTGCATCGGTATATTACGGATGGAAGTTCCCCGATAGGACAAACAGTTACAGGTGGGGTATAACCTTCAAGACAACCAGATGGTATAGTTCCCGTTTCTATTGAGTGGGTTATCTTTAGGGTTCTATTGTTTTTGTAATCTCTGCAAATTGTGTATTTATCAATACAACAGAAATCTGATATACCATTATCAGCACAAGGGATGTATTTAATAGTTATATCTGGACCTGCTGCAAATACGGGCAACTTGAAATCATTTTCATAAATGAAAGGATTGATTTCTGTCTGAATATAATCATTTAACTCATCAACTTCATGCGGGAGCAGGGCTTCAACTATTATTGGTTCTATTGGATTTTCATTTTCACCTTCTTCTCCACTTGCAATAGGTTCAGAATAGAAATCTCGTAAAAAGTCAATATATTCCTCAGGGTAACTATATCCCGTAAATTTCATATTGGATACCACACATTTTGCTTGGCAAGTTGCTTTAGAACTAATAACAACAGATGATGGGGTATTAGAATTGCAGGGTATATAAGTAGTATCATTTGGTTCTATCTGGTCCAAATATTTAAAGAAATAATTATAATGGTTCTTAAGAATAGTAAGCAATAATGAATCGTATAAACTTGTAAGGTTTTGTGATACTGCTGCTTCTGACCCTTTGAATATCTCAAGTCCCTCACGACAAGGATATATCCAGCCATGCCATATCACCCATATCTTATAACTTAGGTCTAATGTAAATCCAACTATATCGTATTGGCGAAGGTAAGGGTCAGTTAAACATGCTCGCCACCTATAGTTGATTTTAACAGGACATTTGAATGTGCGTGGTCCTAGGTGCCAAATGGTATACCATTTGCTATCAAAGTCAGTGTGCAAAATTTCATCTTCCCAAGGTGTCCAACTATTGCATAGACCATTTAATGTTGCATCTACGCATGGTTCTACCGACATTGGTATAGTGTCGTCTGCTTTCAGTTCAACATTATTAGTTGAGAAAGCAAGTGCCGATAATAAGGCACAAATTGTGAACACTCTAAGTGTTCTTTTAAGAAAGTTTTTCATAATATTATAATATGTTTGTTAGTAAAATTATTAATGCCTTTAGCATTAATACTATATGAAATGTTTCTGTTTTTTAATTGGTAGCTTGCACACTTCACCAATGAACCAACTGAACACTTTATGTATTTAAATACCCATCTTCATAAACATACTTTTAAATAAATTTAAAAACTATAACATATATTTATGATATAAATAAAAGTATTCTACTGCAAATATAATGTTTTTTTTTTTAATTATAATATACAAAATTAATAATATTTAAATAAATTTAGAATCTATAGCACGTATAATATTGTTAAGTAAATATTGGTGAATTATTTACCATATCGTTTTCGATTAGTCCATCTTTTATTTTTACTATACGGTGTGCATATCTTGCTACGTCTTCTGAATGTGTTACTATGATAATGGTGTTATTTTGCTTCCATAGTTCAGAAAAGAGCAACATAATCTCTTCTCCTGTCTTGGAATCTAAATTACCTGTTGGTTCGTCGGCTAAAATTATCTTAGGGTTAGTAATTAATGCTCTTGCGATGGCGACTCGTTGCCTTTGTCCGCCTGATAATTCGTTAGGTTTATGTTTCATTCTATCTTCCAATTTAACACTTTCTAATACCTTTTGGGCTAATTCTTTGCGTTTAGATTTAGCAATACCTGAATAAATTAGTGGCAACTCTACATTATCTAAAATTGTTTGGCGTGCAAGTAAATTAAAACTTTGGAACACAAAACCAATCTTTTGGTTTCTAATACTTGCTAACTTATTGTCTTCTAATTGGCTGACATCTTCGCCATCTAATTTATAACATCCGTTTGTAGGCGTGTCTAAACATCCAAGTATATTCATCATTGTAGATTTGCCGCTACCAGAGGGACCCATAATTGCAACATACTCATTATGATTAATGTCTATAGATACATCTCTAAGTGCGTAGACAAGTTCTTCGCCCATCTTATATATTTTAGAAATATGTTCTAAATGAATAACATTACTATTTTGCATTTAATTCAATACTATTATTTATTAATATTATTATACTTTTCATATTATATTTTTCAATTGCTATAAACTATATTTTTGTCTCATCTTCCTATTTCATTGCCCCATATTACTTTGTGTAGTTGTAATTGCATTCTAACTACTTTTTTTATTTCTTCATCTTTTATTGATAACACTAATTCTGCCAAATCGTTATATTTTATTTCCGTTGAAACTGCTGAAAACAAAATATTATCTGTTCTTTCATATAATTTATATCTATTTATTACTTCAATACTCCAATAAAAGTCATCTTTACTGGCTATTACAAACTTTATTTCATCTTTTTTATTTAAATAATTTATATTTTCATATAGATTATTTTTATCCATACCCGATGAAGGGCATTTTATATCCATTATTTTTGTTATCGCTGTATCTAAATCTGCTAATAGCACACTACCATTTGTTTCTACAGCAACTTCATAACCTAATTCTATTAATCTATTTGCTAACTCTTTGCTTTCATCTTGTATTAGCGGTTCGCCACCTGTTATTTCCACAAAGTTACAATTATACTGCTGAACTTTTGCAATTATCTCTTCAATAGAAAATAATTTTGGGGACATATAGGTATTTTTCTGTAAATTGCTTTTTGGAATTTGTTTTATAGTGACAGGATAATTTGCATATTCGGTATCACACCATTTACAATGTAAATTACAACCTGCTAATCTAATAAAAACACATAATTTACCTGCTTTTGTACTTTCACCTTGCAAAGAATAAAAAATTTCACTAATAATAATCATTTGACTTTATTTGTTATATATTTTTATAAAAACCATTATTTATATAAATTGTCTAATAAAAAACAATGTATTTTTTATACATATAAGTTCCTTTTATAATATTATAATATAGAAAAATAAAGTCAATCTATTGAACTTTTTTTAGTTTAACTTCTGTAGGACAACCACAAAGGCGATATGTAATAACGCTATCTTTCATATTATACAATTCCATTATTGGTCCTTCTTTATATAATTCGTTTTTTTCCTCTTTAATTTTATTTATAGCAGGATATACTTTAAACATACCAACGAAAATAGAAGGCATTCCTTTATATGGGAAATCTGTGGAAGTGTATTGTCCGACAGGAAAAGTTTTAACTTTGAATTTTTTTTCAATTTCAGGTATTTTATTAATGTCTTTCTGTTCTAATACACATCCAATTTCAGAACGACATTTTTCAGGTTTTACTTCTGCCGGGTCATCGTAAAATATCCCAAAACCAATAAATGTTTCAATACCCATAGTCATTAAATCATTATATATCTCTTCAGAAATATCACCTGATTTCATATAATGACCAACGACTTCTTTATAGATAAGAACTTCGCCGCCTTGCTTTGGATTAGAAAAAACAATAGTAGTTAATCCTCCATAATAAATCCAAATGCCTGCCGACACAAGAAGCAAAACAATAATTACAATACCAAGAATAGAAAAAATTCTTCTTAACATTTTCATAATTCAATTAAAATATAAAAATACAAAAATACGAAAAATTAATAAAAAAATGTTATTTTTGCATAAAGTTTTTGCATAATAAATAAAATGAATAACATATATGAATCTGTTATAGGATTAGAAGTCCATGCACAATTACTTACTCAATCGAAAGCTTTTTGTTCCTGTTCTACTAAATTCGGTGCCTCGCCGAATACTAATACCTGTCCTATATGTCTTGGACATCCTGGGACATTGCCTGTTTTAAATAAATCGGTTGTTGAATATGCAATTAAAATGGGGCTTGCTACTAATTGTAATATAAGAGAACGTTCTACATTTGCTCGTAAAAATTATTTTTATGCTGATTTAGTTAAAGGTTATCAAATAACACAACACGATGAGCCGATTTGTTATGATGGTTATATTGAAATAGAAACATCAACTGACACTTTAATCACAGATTGCCGTAAGAAAATTGGAATAACTCGTATTCATATTGAAGAAGATACAGGTAAGGCAATACATGATTTGGATGTAGATACTTTGTTGGACTATAATCGTAGTGGAGTTCCGTTAATTGAAATTGTTACCGAACCCGATATTCGTTCTGCAAATGAAGCATATAGGTATTTAACAGAATTAAAAAAAATATTGGTTTATCTTAATATATGCACAGGCAATATGGAAGAAGGGGCATTGAGATGCGATGCAAATGTATCTGTTCGGCTAAAAGGTGCAAAGGATTTTGGCATAAAGACAGAAGTTAAAAATATGAATAGTTTTAGGAATGTTGAAAAAGCAATAGAATATGAAATTAATAGGCAAATTGAGTTATTAGAGAATGGCGGCTCAGTTGTGCAAGAAACAAGAATGTGGGATGGACAAAAGCAAATAACTAAAACAATGCGGACTAAAGAAACAACATCGGGTTATAGATATTTTACGGAACCAGATTTACTTCCTATTATAGTAACTCCAAAATGGAAAGCAATGCTACAAGCAGAATTAGTAGAGTTGCCGATTGCACGAAAAGATAGATTTATTGCAGAATATAAAATTCCGAGTTATGATGCGGGGGTATTGGTTGCTGATAAAGATGTTGCAGATTATTATGAGGAGGTTTGTTTTAATTTAACTGATAAAAATGAAAAGAATTATAAATTGGTAAGTAATTGGATGATGACAGAGATTTTGCGAGTTTTATCTGATAGAAATATAGGAATTAAAGAATTAAAATTAGAACCAAAATTGGTTAGTGAGTTAATAGAATTATTTAGTAAAGGTGTAATTTCAAGTAGAGTAGCAAAAGATATATTCCCAGAAATATTAGAAAAAGGGACTTCTTCTCAAATAATTATTGAACGTGAAGGATTATCACAACTTTCAGATACATCAGCAATCGAAAATATAGTTAAACGAATCATATCAAGCAATTTAGAAAGTGTAGCAAAATATAAAGCAGGTAAGACAAATGTATTAGGATTTTTTGTAGGTCAAGTAATGAAGGAATCAGGTGGTAAAGCAAATCCTAAAATAGTAACAGAATTGGTAACAAACTATTTGATGTGTGAATGTGAATAAATTATAATAAAAAAAATATAAAAAAATATTATATTGCAAAGTTTTTAATATAAAAAAAATATAAAAAATGAAAAATATTGTTTTAAAAATCTTAGTATTATTAATACTCGTAATGACAACAAATATTATTGTAGCACAAGATGTTCCAACAAGAGATAGAATTGACTATAAGTATAAGTGGAATCTCGCTGATTTATATAAATCAGAAGCAGATTTTGAAAAGGACTTTGCTGTCGTATCTCAATCAATTAACCAATATGTCAAACATAAAGGCAAAGTCGTTGCATCAGCAAAAAACTTACTCACTGCAACTAACGATTATCACGAACTTTGGAAGGGTCTTACAAAATTATATATGTATGCAAGTTTATTAGCCGACCAAGATGTATCTATTGGGAAAAATCAAATTTTGCAAACAAGAGTTAGCAAACTCGGTTCGGATATTGAAGTAGGAACGGCGTTTTATTCGCCTGAATTACTTGCTGTAGATTTCAGCAAAATAGAGCAATTTCTTGATGAAGAAACAGGTTTAAATACTTACGCTTTCTTTTTGCAAGAGCGATTTAGAATGAAATCACATACTTTATCTGCTGAAGTAGAAGAAGCGATTGCCAATATGGGACCTATAATTTCTATACCTAATAAAGTATATGGTATATTGAGTGATGCAGAACTTCAACTGCCTACAATAACAACATTAGATGGCGCTGCTATACAAATATCTCACGGGAGGTATCGTTCTGCATTATATAATCCCGATAGGAATTATAGACAGAACATATATAAAGGGATGTATGAGGGCTATCAAAAAAATATCAATTCCTTCGAAGCCCTGTTTAATGGTAGAGTGGCATCTCGTATTGCATTAGCAAAAACTCGCAAATTTCCATCTGCATTAGAAGCATCGGTATATGAAAATAACATACCTGTATCAGTTTTTAATAATTTAGTCAAAACTGTTCAAGATAATGTTAATACATTGCATAGATGGGCAGAAATTAAGCGGAAAGCACTTAAATTAGATAAGATTCATCCTTACGATACATATATTACCTTATTTGAAGAAGACCCACGCACTTATACTTATGAAGAAGGAGTAAATATGGTCAGAGAAGCATTGCGTCCCCTTGGCGAAGAATATATCAAAGCATTTAATTTGTCTGTAAATAACAGATGGATAGATGTTTATGAAACAAAAAATAAAAGGAGTGGTGCTTATTCTAATGGTGGAGTTTATGGTGTTCATCCTTGGATTTTATTGAATTGGGGCGGGACATTAGATGATGTATTTGTTCTTGCACACGAAGTGGGTCACAATATGCACTCATATTTTACGGAGCAAACCCAGCCGTTTCACTATTATGATTACTCTATTTTTGTTGCAGAAGTTGCCTCTACTACCAATGAAGCATTGCTTTTAGAATATTTAATTAAGAATGCAAAAACAGATAAAGAAAAAGCATCTTTATTAGAAAAATTTTTAGTTAATTCACAGACAACATTTTTTAGACAAACAAGATTTGCAGAGTTTGAAAAAATGATACACGAAAAAGCAGAAAAAGGTGAATATTTATCTGCAGAAGATTTATCAAAATTATTTAGGGAGCGATACCAGTATTATTGGGGTGATGCAATGGAAACTGATAGCGAAGAAGGTTTATCTTGGGCAAGAGTTCATCATTTAACGCAATATAATTTTTATGTATATCAATATTCTACGGGTTTTGCTGCCGCACAAACACTTGCAGAAGGTATTGTAAAAGAAGGTAAACCTGCAATAGATAGGTATCTTTCATTTTTGCGGTCAGGTAGTTCAGATACTCCTATAAATGTTTTAAGAAGAGCAGGAGTTGATATGTCCTCGCCAGAGCCAATAAAACAAACTATTACAAAAATGAATAGATATATGGATGAATTAGAAAAATTAATGAAGTAGTTATATACAACTTTTAGGTAATTAAATATATTTTTTTTACATTTTGTCATTGCGAACCAAACTTGTGGCGTGGCAATCTGTTTATTTTTATTTATTTGGAAATTAGAAAATAAAATATTATCTTTGTATTTATTTAATTGGAGAATTACAATGGAACTCTGTCAGAGTTGCGGAATGCCGATAGACAAAGACCCTAATCAGGGCGGAACAAACTCGGATGGTAGCAAAAGCGATAAATATTGTAGTTTTTGTTTTCAAAACGGAAGATTCGTAGATGAAGGAATTTCATTAAAAGATTATACAGAAAAAATTATTCAAATTGCTATATCACAATTACAAATGCCTGAACCACAAGCCAGAGAAATGGCTGAAGGTCTACTGCCAACATTAGAGCGTTGGAAACCATAAATGATGCTTGCAATGACGAGACAAACAAATTTAAAATAAAATATTTTCATTGCAGATATTTTAATTATCTTTGTAATTATAAATAAAAGTTGTATAAAAGCACTAAAAAAAACAAAAAAAAAATTATTATTTTTGCATTCTATATATGGCTACAATAGAATTAAGAAAAATATCAAAAAAATTCCAAGCAGGAGTAGAAGCAGTAAATAATGTATCTTTGAAAATAAACGAAGGAGAGTTTGTCGTTCTTGTCGGACCATCAGGATGTGGTAAAACTACTCTTTTAAGAATGATTGCAGGATTGGAAACAATTACTAACGGCGATATTTTATTAGATAATCTTGTAGCAAATAATATAGAACCACATAAACGAAATATAGGAATGGTATTCCAAGAATACGCTCTTTATCCTCATTTGTCTGTATTTGATAATATAGCATTTCCGTTGAAAGTGCTAAAACGAAATAGTCCAAAAAAAATTACTAAACCCGAAATAGAAAAGAAAGTTTTAGATATATTAGATTTATTAGAACTTACAGATTTTATCAATCGTAAACCGAAGGAACTATCAGGTGGGCAAAGACAAAGAGTTGCACTTGGTAGGGCGTTAGTCCGCAATCCTGGGCTTTTTTTATTTGATGAACCTCTTTCTAACCTTGATGCTAAACTACGAATAACGCTACGCCAAGAAATTATTAACCTCCATAAAAAATTTGGAATAACCTCCATTTATGTCACCCATGACCAAATAGAAGCAATGACTATGGGCGATAGAATTGCTGTATTAAGGGATGGCTATCTGCAACAATATGCTTCGCCTTTTGAAATTTATAATAACCCTATAAACCTTTTCGTTGCTGATTTTATTGGTTCTGCAAGTATTAATATTTTTGAAGGAGGTATAACAAACAATATTTTTTATGAAAAAGATAGTGACATTAGTTTTAAAATAAATACTAATCAAAACAATATTAATCTGGAAAATATTAAATATGCAGCAATTCGACCTGAATTTATAAATGTAGAAAATAAATATGAAAACACTATAAATATTAAAATTGATAATGTAGAGTTTATTGGTAGCGAAACACTTTTATATTTTACTACAGGCAACACAAAAAAACGTATTATTTGTTCGCCGACACAAGATATTAAAAGAAATATGAATCTTTTATGTAGTTTTCAATCTGCTGCATTATTATTATTTAATGAATCAGGCGATAGAGTAAATTTTTAAATATAATATTACCCCAAATTGTAATATTGTTATTTCCCGATAGGTATTATTTGCGATGGTTATAATTACCAAAGTATAAATACAAGAATAAAAATACTAATATAAAATTAAATTAAAAATTATAATTTATACAAAAATTGTAACCTATTGGACTAATATAATAATTCATTGATAAAGAATTAGATAAAGAATTATTTTTTTTGTTTTTAAATAATGCGACTAATTCATTAGAAGGGTCAATTAAAAACGCTGTAAAATGTCCTAAAATCTTACTATTTAATATTTTATAATTATTTTTAACTATTTTTCGTTTCGCTAAATAAAATGCTTCTCCCATAATACTTCCTATTACAGGCGTTATAATTAAGTCCTGTGTAGAAGGAACTTCGGCGAGGGCTTCGAAGCCATACTCCCACAAAAAAGCAGACATTGCAGCAGCATATAAGAAACAATAGGCAGGATGGTAATCCAATGACCGAGCAGACATATAATATATTCCTCCCCAATAAGGATGTGCTACATAATTCCAAAAGAAAAGGTCATTATCAATTTTAGGTCCTGCTTTAACATTATCTAACCATTTGCCAAAAACATTTTTGGTGTTTAAATTTTTCTTATCCCAACTTGTAACACTTTCAGGCAGCAAATATAAAAATCCCATAACTGTGACTGCTCCACCAGCAAACACTCCAGTATTCAGCAAAAGACCTTTTTGTTTAGGGCATGTATCAAATAGTTTATATTCTCTTTCATAAATATTTTTACTGCAATAGCAATTATTATTAATAAAATCATTACTATCAGTAAAATCATTATTATTAATAAAATCATTACTATCAGTAAAATCATTACTATTAATAAAATCATTACTATCAGTAAAATCATTACTATCAGTAAAATCATTACTATCAGTAAAATTATTGTCATTATCAATAATAATTTGTGATTGTGCTATAACAGGAATAAATAAAAATATTATTGTTAATAGAACTTTGTTCATTTTGTTCATTTTCTTTATTTTGGTCATAATTTTTATTTGTAAATATAATCTTTTTTTTGTATATGTATTATATCGAAAAATTATTTCTAATTTTTGTTTTTTTTTAATAGTAATTAAATTATTTTTTTTTTTTATATTTGTAAATTATAAGAAAAGTATTTGCAATTTTTTAATACAAAAAACAAAAATACAAAAAAAAGATAAAATAAATATAATATATAGAACAAATATGAAATTTACATCACAAGTAAAGGATTTACAAGATTGCTTGCAAAAAGTAATCCCTGCAGTTAATTCAAGACCAGCGTTTGATTTGTTGGAATTATTTTCTTTAGAATTAATCGGAAATGACCTTATAGTAATAGCATCCGATTTAGAATTAACAATTAAAGCAAGATTGATAGTTCAAGGTGAGGAGGATGGTAGTGTTTTAGTTAATGCAACAACAATTAATAACATCCTTAAAGGGCTTCCAACAGGTAGTGATATTGCGTTTGAGGTATCAACTGATGATTATAATGTAGTATTAAAATCAGGGAAAACCACCTTTGAAATACAAGGTGTAGAATCAGATGAATACATTGAACTACCTGATATAATAAAGAAAGATACCCCTAAAGAGGGAGATAGTAATACCGTTTTATTGAAACAAGGTATTATAAAAAAATTAGCAGATAAAACTTATTTTGCTATTTGTAAACAAGAATATAGAGCAAATATGTGTGGAATGCTAATCCAATTTAGAGAAACTTATCTTAATTCAGTATCAACTGATAGTTTCCGTCTCGTTAGATACACACACTTTGCCGAAGGCGAGCAAAAACTACCTGAAAATTTAGATTTGCTTGTTCCTGAAAAAGCAGTAGAAGTATTTCGTAAAATAGACGCAGATGCTATTTTATCATATGAGTTTTCAAAAGATAAAAAAGAAAAAGCAAATATGTTGCGGTTGGACTATGGAAATGTAACATTATCTACAAAATTGATAAAAGAAACATTTCCTAATTACGAAAAAATTATTCCTGCTTCGGATAATTGCAATGCCACTTTTGATATTTCTGCATTTATAGATGCTATTAAAACGATTAGACCTGTGGTTAATCAAGCAACTAAACAATGTAAACTACAATTTACAAAAAACACGTTACAACTTGTTGTTGATGACACTGATAAAAATAGAAAAGGTATTGCTGAAATCCAATGTGAATTAGAGGGCGAAGATGAGTTTCTTATAGTATTTAATATAGATTATCTTAGCGAAATGATAAGCAATATTAGTTCTAATGAAACAACAAATAATCTTATCGGAATGCACTTTTTAGAAGCAACCAAAGCTGCTCTAATTAAACCTAAAAGCGATAGTGACCAAATATTAGAAATATTAATGCCTACACGAATGGGTTAATAAATGTAAAACGGTGGTGACAAAACATTATACTAATGTAATACCGAAGTTATTCCAGATAATACCTCATCACTGAATTATTGCAATAATTATTCTCCGTTATTTCTATAAAAAAATAACGGAGTTTTTTTATTCCTGTTTTTTATTCCTCTAAATAATCAAATATCGGCACCGCCACTTTACCAAAATTTAGTCCACATATATAACTCATTAAGACATTAATACTATGCTTTACTAACGACATATCGGCTTCTATTATTTCCTTTCTTATCTCTAAATGTGTTTTAGATGCAGCATATGACCCTTGTTGTATTTGTGTTGTTAGAGTTTGCGATAAAACCACTTTTGATATTTCTGCATTGCAAATATCTATCAATTCCTTATATAACTGCACATTACCTTGTTTTGCATTGTCGTGAATCTGAACTGAAATGTTGCCACTGGCTATAATAGTATTACTTTCCATCATTCCTGATAATGAATCTAATAATTCCTCTTGTTCTGTTTTAGAAAGCAAATTTTCTGTGGTGGCTATTACCACAGGATTTCCAAAACGCTCTATAAAATTAACCCAAAAACGAATCGCCGAATTTTTGAAAGTGCAAGACCAATAACATTTACTCAAAAGCGACTGACCATAAGGATTGTCGTAATCCGCCTCGTGTTGAACTAATAGACATTTATATTTCGGCATCTTCTTACCATTCGGGACAGAAATACTAATATATCTCAAATTAGAATTGCCATCAAATATAAAATATTCTTGCGGTCTTGATTCTAATTTGTCTATTGCGTAAAGCATATCGCCGTTAAATAGAACCTCTTTCCACACTATTTCTATCGGCTGAAAACCAAATAAAATAGCATCTAATATCTGTTTTATTAACTTATCAATGTCTATGTTTGCAAAACATAAATTAACAAAATCAAATACCTCTTTACTTGATTGCCCTTGTTCTAAACGATATTTTTTAGACACAACGCCTGCCTTTCGGGATTGGATGCAAGCCCATAGATGTGGGTCGTTTTTTAGATTTCGGAGATTCTGATAATTTTTCCCATTGCGGGATAAAACTTTATCGGGGTTCGGTAATACCCCAATATACTTATAGAACGACAGATTATTTGTTCTACTTACTAATTCTTTTGTGAGATTATATTTCATATATTTGTGTTTATTACATTAAAAAACAGATGCAAAAATAATATAATATAAACTCTCTCACAAGTAAATAATTTATAAATAAAATATAAATGTTGAATAAAGTATGCGTTTTTCGAAAGAACATACATTTAATTTTCTAAATTGATGTTTTTCTTAAAATTTATTTATATAACAGGGAAAGTGCAACATTTCGGCGGAAAAGTGCAATATTTCCGTGAAAAAGTGCAACATTTCCACGAAAAAGTGCAATATTTCGGCGGAAAAGTGCAATATTTCCTTTTTTTAATGAAAATTAAAGTTTCTTTTTGCATTAGTTCTTTGGCAAAATTGAAAAAGATATAAAATTCAGCAGAACGATGAGAGTAAAGATGTCGGAGGGAGTTATTGACCAATTAGTTTCTGAAGCGTTTTT
>Ga0082212_10001659_pt1 | contig 32741 bp, 22 predicted proteins | sample TergutNt197P3_FD_71548 | JGI IMG/M metagenome (GOLD analysis project Ga0082212, IMG submission 71548) | Neocapritermes taracua P3 segment gut microbial communities from Petit-Saut dam, French Guiana - Nt197 P3 | ecosystem: Host-associated > Arthropoda: Insects > Digestive system > Gut ... | reverse complement strand
TTTTTTAACAGCGAGATTCAAAAAGAGATTGATTATTTTATTGAACCGAAAGATGATGATGAGGAATAGTATATTGTGAGTTAACGTACCGTTAAATCTCGAGCAAGAAAAGGAGGCAAAAATGTCCGCCTACAACATAATCGCCGCCACAGACGAATCCACCGTGGTTGCGGAATATGCCCCGCCATACAGAACGGCTTTTGAATACCAGTCCGAAGCGGACTTGGAGCGCGAGTTCATTTCCTTGCTTTCCGCGCAGGGGTACGAGTATATACAGTTCCACAATGAAGCCACGCTGATCAACAACCTGCGCATTCAGCTCGGGCTGCTCAAGAAGATAATCAAGGCGTTTTGCAATTACCACATCTTCGGTTTCACGGGCACGCCGATTTTCGCGGTCAACGCCGGGACCGGCGGAAACCCGCTTTTGAGGACTACGGAGCAGGCGTTCGGCGACAAGCTCCATACATACACGATCGTCGATGCCATCAATGACGGAAATGTGCTGCCGTTTCGCATCGACTTCATAAACACAATAAAGCAAAAAGAGGATATAATAGACAAAAACGTCCGGGCGATCGACGTTGAAAAGGCAATGTCCGCTCCGGAGCGCATCCGTGAGGTTGTCGCGTATATCCTTGAGCACTTCGACCAAAAGACCAAACGCAACAGCTTCTATTCCCTCAAAGGCCAGCGCGTGGCGGGGTTCAATTCCATTTTCGCCGTTTCTTCGATACCAATGGCAAAAAAGTATTACGAAGAGTTCAAAGCGCAGCTTGCAGAAAAAAACAAGAATTTGGCCATAGCGACAATATTCAGCTACAGCGTAAACGAAGACGACCCGGAGGATGCGCTGCCCGACGAGGAATTTGAAAACGATAAACTCGACAAAAACTCCCGCGATTTCCTCTTTCGGCGACAAAAACGCGGGCGGCGTTGTGCTTCTTGGAAGCTATGGCGACTATTACGACGGCTTTGAGCTGGGCGGCGAGCGCAAACCGGGGTATATGGAACTTATAGCCGATCTCACAAAGCGCTTTCCGCTCGGCGAACCGATTGCAGGCGAGGAAAACCAAAAGGACTTTATCCGCCTGTACGGCGCGATATTGCGCCTGAAAAATATCCTTGCGGCATTTGACGATTTTGCCGGAAACGAGATATTGAATGGCAGGGACTATCAGGACTATCAAAGCGTTTACATCGACCTCTACCGGGAACTGCGCCCAAAGGATTCCGGCGACAAAGAAAACATCAACGACGACATTGTTTTTGAGCTGGAGCTTATCAAGCAGATTGAGGTCAACATCGACTATATCCTCATGCTTGTGGAGAAGTACCGCGAATCGGGTCGCGAGGACAAGAGCATACTGGCGGCGATTGACAAGGCTGTCAATTCAAGCATTGGGCTGCGGAGCAAAAAGGAACTGATTGACAGCTTCGTTGCGCGGGTGAATGTTTCAAAGAGCGCCCCTGACGATTGGAGTCGATTTGTGAAGGAGCAAAAAGAGGAAGACATAGCCGCGCTGATAGCCGACGAAAAGCTGAAGAACGAGGAAGCCCGCCGCTTTATCGACATCGCCTTCCGCGACGGCGCGCTAAAAACCACGGGGACGGACATAGATAAAATCCTGCCGCCCGTTTCGCGTTTCGGCGGCGGCAGCCGCGCCGAAAAAAAGCAGGGCATTATTGGTAGGCTGATGAAGTTTTTTGAGAAATATTTGGGCTTAGCGTGAAAAAAATAAAACCGTTCAAAAATTGACGGCTTTGATTTTGAATAACTCATACGGGCTGTCGGTTTCGTCGCGTTTCGGCGGCGTGAATCGTTAAAAAACAATTCATACAGCCCGTCGGTTTCGTCGCTTTTCAGCGGCGTGAGCTATCCATCCATTATGATATCATAAAAATAATAATTTGTCAAGCATATTTGCGAAAAAAATTAGGGCAAACGCAAAAAAATAAATGCAACGAAAGTTGCGTAAGTGTTGGAAATCTGATTGTAGGGAATGTCGCCCTCGACGTTCCGCAGAAATAAAACCGAACAAAGAGGCAAATCGATGAATAATATTGAAATTTCACTTGACTTATTTGTGTTATTTTGATAAAATTATAAGCGAAAAATTGATGAAACGGCAAACATGAATAACTAATGGAGGAAACGCATGATGAAAAGGATCGCAATGCTTTTTTTGGCAATAGGCTTTTTGTCGTTTATGGCGGCTTGCTCGGGCCAAAATGGGCAGCCGTCGGCGCCGGTCGGCGAAACCCTCTTGCCGGACTCGGACATATCGGCCCCGGATTTGGCCGATGCCGCCGAAGATGAAGGGGACGGATTGCCTGACGACCTCGATTACGGCGGACATGAATTTTGCATATACACAAGGGAAAACACCGCTTTTTACAACTACATAGTCGAGGAAGATACCGGGGAGATACTCAACGACGCCGTTTACAGACGCGCGCGAAACGTCGAGGGGCGGCTGAATGTCGTATTTTCCGAAAACACCTATACCGATGCCAACGCGCCGCGCTCTTTGCTGCTGGCGGGGGATACCGCATACGATATGTACAACTGCCGCTGCTCGCACGCGCTGACTTTTTGGATGGATGGGCTCACTGCGGAGATCTTCGAGCTTCCACGCATCGATTTGGCCAAACCCTATTGGAACAAAACCGTAAACGAATCGATTTCGCTGAACAACCGCCGGCACGTGGCTATCGGCGCGGCCAACCTCACTGTTTACGATTTCACCTATGTGCTTCTTTTCAACAAGAAGCTGATCTCCGATTTTGGCCTTTTATCGCCATATACCTTGGTGAACTCCGGCCAGTGGACAGTCGATAAAATGGACGAAATGATGAAAGCGGCCATCAGTGACCTGAATGGCGACGGCATATTCGACAAAAACGATAGATATGGATACGTGGCGCGCAATTCGGACGTGCTGCCCGGATTTTGGATCGCGTCCGGGGTCAGATCGGTGACAAAGGACGAAAACGACGTCCCCGTCTTTTCGGCCGGGGACGAAAGGTTCATAAATATTTTCAACAAAGCATTTGAAGTTCTCTGGGACACCAACGCATGGTACAGGGAAAAGAGCCCCGACGCGAATGTGCCGTCCTCGTCCATAGAGCTTTTCACGCAAAATCAATCGCTTTTCATGGACTGCCAGGTTTCGTTTATCATCAAGCTCCGCGGCATGGAAACGGATTTTGGCATAATCCCGTACCCCAAATACGACGAAAACCAGGAAAGCTACTTCGCGAGGGGGGCTTTTTACGACGCTTTCATGGTTTCGAAATCCAACCCCGATTTTGACAGGACGAGTGCGGTAATAGAGGCGCTCAACAGCGATTCGCACAAAACGGTGATACCCGTCTATTACGATTTATGCCTAAAAACGCGAAATTCGCGCGACGACGAATCCGAGACCATGCTGGATTTGATATTCGGCAATCTGATATTCGACCTCGGCGATTCGATATGGGTGGACAGGATCCGCGATGCGGTTTTTGCGGGAATGTTCGGCGGCAACAACAGGAACATAGCATCCAAGCTGGAATCCATGGAAAAATCCGTCCAAAAAGACATAGACAAGATAATCGAGCTGGATTAATCTCCGCTTTCAAAAAATTTATATTGACTTGCCCGTATTTTTTTGATAAAATGGTAAACGGCGCAGAGAATATGCAGCCAAAATCAATTTGAAAAAAAGGAGCAAAGATTGCATGAAAAAAAACTTATTGGCCATTTTACTCATGATTTCGGTTTCGCTCGCGCTTTTTGCGGCGTGCGGCAATTCCGAAAACCAAGAAAGCGCCGACCCGGTTTCCGGCGATCCGGGCGGCGAAAACGAAACGCCTGCACAAGAGCAGGCGACGGAGAGGATATATCCCAGCATAGAGGCAAAAGATTTCGGGGGCTACGAGTTCACATTTTTGGGCAGGACGATAAACAACCCCGACTGGGTCGAATGGGATCACAGGGATTTGTATGCGGAAGAAATCAACGGGGACGTCCTCAACGATGCGGTATACGAAAGAAACGCGAAAATCGAAGAAAAATACAACATCGCCATAAAAGAAATCATCGATCCCGGAGCGGCGGGGAAACTCACTTCCTCCGTCAAGGCGGGCGACGACGCATACGACATATTCTGCGCGCATATAACCGAAGTTTCGAATTTGGCCCAAAACGGGAACTTGATGGATTTTTTTGCCATGCCATATCTCGAGCTGGCGCAGCCGTGGTGGGATCAAGGCACGACCCGCGACCTTTCGATCGGTCATAAACTGTTTATCGCGCAGGGGGATCTTCTGGTGATGGACAACGACGCAATGGAGGCCATGATTTTCAACAAATTGGTGCTGAAAGACCATGCGCTCGAAGACCCTTACGAAATAGTCGCGAAAGGGGAATGGACTTTTGAGAAGCTGATAGAAATGAGCAAAGGCGTGGCGAAAGATTTGAACGGCGACGGGACGATGTACATCCAAGACGATATGTTCGGATATATACTGCAAGGCGACACAGCGAATTCGTTTTATGTTTCGGGGGGCGAAAAAGTATGTTCCAAAGATGAAAACGATTACCCCGTGATCACTTTTGGCTCGGAAAGGGGATACAGGATAACTGAGCTGCTTTCGTATATGCTTTCAGACACGGATAATTCGGTCAACCTGCACAGCTACGAAAACAAATTCCCTATATACGACGAACAGGTGAAAATGTTTTCCGAGAACAGAGCGTTGTTTTCCTGGATCAGGATGAGGATCGTCGAGAGGCTGAGGGGAATGGAAATGGACTTCGGCATACTACCATGCCCGAAACTGGAAAAGACGCAGGAAAAATACATAACCCAAAACAACCCGCACACCGGAGCGGGAATATCCATACCGCGATCCGCTTCCGACCTTGACAGGACCGGGATGATTTTGGAAGATTTGTCCGCTGAATCGAAATATACTCTGAGGCCCGCGTATTACGAAATCAACCTGAAAGGCAAATACGCGCGCGACGACGAATCCTCGGAAATGCTCGACATAATATTGTCCAACACCGCTCATGACATCGGAAACGTGTACAATTTCGGCGGCCTCATGGACGTCGCTTTCTGGCGCTATGGGCGCGATATGCAAATAGACTGGGCCTCAAAATTCGACAAAGCCGTGAGCAAAATGGAAAAAGACATAGAAAAAGTCATAGCGGCATACGAAAAGTTGGAATATTGACGGCACCAAAAATATAAACATAAGGAGGATATTGACCATGTTCGCTTCACCATATTTCAAATCGGTGAATTTTGCCGGACGCAATTTATCCAAAAGCGAAATGCAAAATTGCGGCTGTTTCGAAAACGCGAAGAAAAACGCCGAAAAACTTCCGGAGGGAAAACAAACGTATTGGGGCATACCTTTCGACTGCGGGAGCGGTTTTGTCTATACGGGCGAAAAAGAAACTTCGCTGACTCTTGATTTTGAAGGCTTTTCGGCGAAATACATAATTTTTTTGCACGCATCGGAAACCCCGCAGCAAACGCCCGACGAATACGGGATAATCAAAAATTTTCGCGGCCCGGCTCCGCTCATGGAACCAATTTGCGACTATATCGTCAAATACGCCGACGGTTCGTCCGTCACCATTCCCATACGCTCGCGAATGGAGATAAACGACATGAACACGTGGTGGGGGCAGGGCGCCTTTTTGTCCAAACCGCACATAAGGGGATATTCCTTCGAAACTGCGACAAGCGAAATTTACGCGGGCAGGAAAGCCGAAACAGGGTGGGGCAACAGTCAGACATTGGTCCAATCCGAAGGCAGCTGGGATTTAAGCCAGAGCATATATGCCTTCGAAAATCCGGAACCCCAAAAGACGGTGACAAAAATGGAAATAATAAAAAAAAGCGGCAACGTGTTTTTGTTCGGGGTGACAGCGGGCGAAACAAATGCCCACCCGTTATGCTACGGCAGGCGGCAAAAAGCCCTGCTTGAACTTGCGGGCGACCCAAGGGATACATTCAAACTCATCGATATCGACCTCGGCCATATCATATCCGTGACCCCGCAGCAAATATATGACAACGCCGGCTGGGAAACAAGCGACCCAAACGAAAACCCGAAAAAAGCCGAAGGAAAATACATCGTGGAATTCGACGCGCACGAGGATGCCATACTGTATTTAGGCGAAAAGCGCGAAGAGCTCGCCCTAAAAGATATTGCGAAAAATGCCGATATTGAAATAAAGCCCGCCGAACGCCCGGTCAAACTCAAGGTGTGCGATTTTGCAGGACGGCTTGTGCCTGTCAAGGTTCACGCGCACGGCGCGGCGGGCGAATATCTGCCTCCGCGAAACCGCCACCGTTTGCCCAACCCGTACTGGTTTGAAGACTACAGCACGGATTACACCGGCGACCGGCACTGGTGCACCTATATAGACGGATGCGCCGAATACTTGCTTCCGGAAGGCGTCGTATATTTCGAAATTTCGAAGGGATTCGAGATAAAACCAATAAGGCAAAAATTCGAGGTCAAGCCAGATACCGGCGAACTCACCATCACGTTGGAACGCGTGGCCGACTGGCGCAAAAAGGGCTGGGTCACAGCCGACACGCACGTGCATTTCCTCTCGCCGCAAACCGCGCTTTTGGAAGGCGAAGCGGAAGGGGTGAACGTGGTGAACCTGCTTGCCAGCCAGTGGGGCGAATTGTTTACCAACATTGGAGACTTTACCGGGGCGGGGGAGACGAAAACCCAAGATGGCGAATACATGGTCAGGGTGGGAACCGAAAACCGGCAGCACATCCTGGGGCATATATCGCTGCTTGGCTACGAAGGCGCTATGATACTCCCGCTGACCACAGGCGGCCCTGACGAATCTGCGCAGGGCGACCCGGTCGAACTCACGCTCACCCAGTGGGCGGCCAAATGCCGTTCGCAGAACGGATTGGTGATACTGCCGCATTTCCCCAACCCCAGAGCAGAAAACGCGGCGGCGATAGTCTCGGAGCTTATCGACGGGGTCGAAGTCACCAAGCTCGGCGCATCGGGAATAAACCCGCATTATCTCTCGGATTGGTACAGATATTTAAATTGCGGGTATAACATGGCGGCGGTGGGCGGCACCGACAAAATGAGCGCGGGAACCGCCGTGGGAGAAATGCGAACATACGCCAAAATCGACGGCCCGCTCACCTACCAAACCTGGAAAGAATCGATAATCGCAAAAAAGACCTTTGTGACCTCGGGCGCGCTGGTCGACATGAAAGTGGAAGGGCAACCAATGGGCGGAGCATTGAAACTGCCCTCGGGCGGGGGAAAACTCAACATAGAATGGGATGTCGCCTCAGCGGTAATACCGATAAGTTCGCTCGAACTTGTCATAAACGGAGAAACGGCGGAAACGCTTCGTTTCGACGGGCTGCTCGGAGAAAAGAGCGGTTGTTTTGCAGCGGAAATAAAAGATAGCGCTTGGATTGCGCTCCGCGTCCGCGGGCGTTTGGCAAAAGGGCAACCCGAAGTGATCACGGCGCACACAAGCGCGGTATTTGCTACGGTGGCGGGCAAACCGATATTCAGCGCCCCAGACGCAGCCACGATACTCGACCAGATAGAGGGCGCGACCGCATATTTGAAAATCATGGGTACAAAGGCTCAAGAAACTTCATTTAAGCTCGCGCTCGCTGCGCTGGAAGGGGCGCACCGCGCGCTGCACAACAGGATGCACGCTTACGGGCATTTCCACAGCCATACCCCGGAGGACATGCACGAAGAACATAAAACATAAAACATAAAACAAATGGGAGGACATTATCGCCATGAATGAAAAAAAAGAAACATTGTCGCGCCGCGAGCGTGTCATACGCGCCGTGGAGCACAAACCGGTAGACCGCACCCCAATCGACCTCGGCGTGCATTATTCCACGGGGATATCGGCATATGCGTATCAGAATTTGCGGGAATATCTCGGAATGCCAAAGAAAAAAATAGAAGTGATCGACACTTTCCAGTTTTTGGCGAGGGTGGATGAGGACATACTCGAGCGCTTCCATTTGGATTGCATCCTTTTCCACCCGGGCTATCCGGCTACGCGCACTTGGAAACCGAGGGAACACTATGAGTTTGAAATTTCCGGGGCGATAAAACCGACGCTCGAAGACGACGGCGCCTGGATATTTTCGGGAAACGACGGAAAAGGGCGCATGAAAAGCCCCGCAGGGGGATATTTCTTCGACGGGGCGGGATTCGACACTTGGGGAAGCCAGCTCGACTTCACCTCGGAAGTGGCCAAATACGCGGAAAAGATATACAAGGAAACGGATTATTTCACCTTGTACGTCGGCGGGGGGACGGGATATTTTTCGGATAACCCGGATTATTTGGTGAAAATCATGCTCGAACCCGAGGAAATCAAAAAAGACTGCGCCAACGGATATGAATGGAGCATCAAAGCGGTTTCGGACATAATGAAAAAATGCGGGAACTATATCCAAGGGATATGCCTCGGTTCAGACCTCGGGACGCAAGTGGCTCCATTCGTGAAGCCGTCCATTTATGCGGATCTGTTTGCGCCTTGGCTGAAAAAATACATCGATTTCGTAAAAGCCAATTCGGACTACAAAATCTTCTTCCACTCGTGCGGCGCGATGGAACCTTTCATCCCGATAATGATCGAATGCGGGGTGGATATACTCAACCCGGTGCAGGTCAGCTGCCAGAATATGGAGCCGTTCGCCTTAAAGAAAAATTACGGCGACAAAATATGCTTCTGGGGCGGCGGTTGCGATACGCACGGCGCCTTCGGAACGGGAACGCCCGAAGAAGTCGCGGAAAATGTGCGCTATCTGATGAGCGCGCTGGCCCCGAACAGCGGTTTTGTGTTCAACCAGGTACACAACGTGATGGGCAACGTGAAACCGGAAAACATCGTAGCCATGCTCGACACGGCATACGAGGAGAGTTTCAAATACGGAACGCTTTGAGCAATCCTAAATGAAACTATGAACCGAAAATTACAAATTATAAATTGCAAGGAGGAGGAATAGCATGAAAAAAAGTTTGCGATTGTTGATGATGGCGCTGACGGCCGTGATTTTGATTTTGGCCGTGTTATTGCCCATAACGACATATGCCGGCAATTACGCCGAGCCATACACCGCTACGCTCAGGTATTATGACGACATACAGATCACATATACGCTGAACTATCCCATGGGCGGGATATGGAGCGGGTCGGCGGACATTCCCATAGGCGGGATGGGCGGCGCAGACCAAGTTTATTGCGTCGATCCTTTTGTGCCTTTCCATTCTTTGGCAGACCAGACATATTGGGATCGCATAACCGCCGCCACGCTTGACGTCAAGGGCGGGTACGCCGCCGCGGCTCCTTGGAATATGTCAGCAGCGATGCGGCAGAATTTGGACGCAGTCAAATGGCTGGCGCAAAACGGCTATCGCGGGGACTATCTCGAAGATGACAGCGTAAGCCGGGCGAGCGTGGCGAGGCTTTCGGGGCTTTATCCGGGCATAGGCGATATAAACAAAAAAATCGCCCTCATGGCCACAAAAGTCGCCATGTGGAAAATCATAGCGGGCCAAAGCGTGGACATACTGCGAACGAGCCTTGATGCCGCGCCCGCCGCGAAAAATACATTTTCCGCTTTGACGGATGCGCTTGTCAGCGATGCGAAGGCGGGAAGAGCCACAGGTTTGGACGCCACGGGGTTTGAAATAACGATAAACGACAATCATGTTTCAGAACCAAACAGCGGCGGCTATATGTATTACGGGCCGCTGACTGTCACTGCCGAACTAAAAGAATCGACGGGAAATCTATATGAGCTTTTGGATAAAGTATTCCTTTCGGCAAACGGCGAATCGTCAAGCGGCATCGATTTTATCAAAGCCCCAAACGCCTCCGCAGATTCGATTTCAGCGGGAAAACCGGCGGAAAAATTGTACGGCTCAGACGAATGGAAAAGCTATCTCGACATAGGCGATTTCACGCTATCCGGCGGAAATGCGCTGGAAAGCATTCCGTTTTACCTCAAAATACCGGATGGGCGCATATCAACCGATATGCTGACAGTAAAAGCATATGCGATGGCTGCCGAAGTCCCGCTTGTCGAAGGCACGCCCGTCGTATTCGTAAATGAAGGAAGCGGAGGCATTCAGGACTGGAACGCGGTGCAGGCGTTCATCGGCGGCGTCAACGATGGAATGGAGGCAAACCTTTACGCCGAGGCCTCCGCGAATACCTGCGCAACTCCCTTGGGGCAAATATATGTTTCAAAAGTCGTGGAAAACGGTTCCCCGATCGACGACGACACCTTGTTTTATTTCCAGCTTTTTTGCGGCGATACCCCGGGATTTGCCGACAACCTCGTCGATTTAAACGATTATCCTGTGTATGGCGCGATTGAAAGCGATCCGGCGACGGGAGTTTTCGCATTGAAAAATGGCGGATTGGCCATGTTTGAAAGGCTGCCGGCGGATTGGCATTATCGGGTAAAAGAAATCGGTGCCCCCGGCTACAGCGCATATTTCGAAATAAATATTGCCGCCGTGCAGACAGGCAGAACGAACGCATCGGAAACCGATGAATTCCAAATGGACGAGGATATGGCGCTGGTGACTTTTTATAATGTCAAAGATGCCCCGAAAGCGCGTTTTTACGTGGAAAAACTGGCAATGGCGGGTTTTGATTTCATAATGGGCGCCCCGTTCCATTTTCAAATTGAAAGTTTTGAAAGCGGCGCATGGCAGCCGGTCGCGCTCACCGACGATATCTTCAAAAGCGACCGAAGCGAAATCGTGGACGGCATAAATGGCATATTCGCCTTGGAAACGCGGGAAATGGCTTTTTTCGAGCTTGATTTGACTGGCGATTACCGCATCACGGAACTCAACCTCGATACCGATACATACATTCCCATGTATCTGTATATTTTTTATCCCGACGACGGAAGCGCCCCTTTTGTTATGGACATGGGCGGCGGTTCCTCCGGAAACTGGGGCGTTGGCGGCGATTATGCAGTCGAAGTTTCAAACTTAGACACCGATGGAAAATTTTTGCTCGGATTCATAAACCAAAATATCATGCTTTATGATCTTTCCATAAACAAAACCGTGATCGAAAATGCGCCTTCGGATAGTTTGTTTCAATTTAAGATAATATGCATAGACGACAGCCTCGGAGCCCCGAATTCGCAATACCCTTGGATTGCCCCTATTTCAGACGGATCCGTTCCGTATACGTTCAAAGTCGAAATAACAGGAGCAATAGATGTATCGGCGAGAATCGCAGAAGATGAAAACGGCGACTGCGTTTTATTGCTCAAACACGGCGAAACGGCGACAATCAAAGGCTTGCCTGCCGGAACATACAAGATTATCGAGGGCGACAACGCAGCTTACGAGACGAAATACGCCATAGGGTCAGGCGGCGATGCCTGCGATGGAAAAGAAACGGTGGAATTTTTGCTTTCGGAGAATATGCTTGTGACATTCGCAAATACGAAACCCGCTGTCCTCGAAGCGGAAACAAACGAAACAACAACGGCGCCGACGCAGCCTACAACCACCTCCGGCAATACTGCGGCGGATACGGAAGATGAAACAGATACAAGCGAAAGCTCGGACGAAACGAGCAAAGACACAACGGAGCCGACAGGCGGTTCCGAAGACGAAACAAAGGAAACCGAAAGCGACGAAGAAGCGACGGAACCCACAATTGATTCCACCGGCGAGACAAGCCAAAACGATTCAACGAACAAAGAAACGGCGGAACTTGAAACAAGCGGCTCAGCAGAAACAAAACATTCCGATTTTGCAACGGAACCCATAATACCCACGGAACCCACGATTGGCACAAGCGAAACAGTTGAAATCGAATCAGCAACGAATTTTTACCGCGAATTTTCGACGGGCATGGCATGGAATGCGGTTCCGAATATCGCGGAAATGGAAACTAAGCCGTCGCTTGCGGGAACTTCAACTTCGACAAACGGCAAACTTGCGGAAAAAAATACCACCGAAACTTCTTCCGGAGAAAAGATACCGATTCAAAATGGCTGGAGCGCGGAACATATAGGCGACGGGATTCATTTGATATATGACGAAAACGGAACTTCGCTGGGTTATGTGAAATTAGACGAAGGCGAAAATATATCAGAATGGAAAGATTACGGCAATATCGCCCCTCTCTGGGAATTAGGCGGAAAATGGGAAAAAACAGAAAAAGAAAATCCCAAAACGGGGAACGTGGGCGTTTTTGTCGCGTTCGTGCTGTTTTGCATAAGCGGAACCATCATCAAAAAGAAATTGAAGTTGCCGAATGTCAAGCGGGATCCGAAGTGAATTTATCTATAGCGTTGGCGATTTCGTCGAAATCACTGTGGAGGAGGTGCTCCGAGATAGCGGAAAAAAGCAGCCTGGTGCGGCGCGACCAAGCCATCGCTTCCAGGCCGGTTAGGGTCGCTTCCAAGGCGTCTTTGTCGTAGTCCTCGCTGGCCGATTTCATCGCCAGCAGCTTCTCCGACAGGTACGCCGCGTCTTCGTCCGCGCCGTCTTCGCCGGTCTCCGCCTCGACCGGGCATATCTCGTCCGCGTAGCGCCGCAGCGAATCCAAAAAGGCCGGCGTTTCGCGCCTGATGGCCTCGATGTCTTTCGCGCGCCCCGCCGCCTCGAGCCTCTTCGCCGTTTCGGACAACTCCATGTTCCCCACGTTGGCCAGCGCGCTTTTCATCCCGTGCGCGTTGATCACGTAAAGCCGCAAGTCGCCCTCGTCCCCGTAGCTGCCCCTTTTCGCTATCCCCTCCAAGACCTCCAGCGCCTTTTTCGCGTCCCGCGCGAACACCTCGGCGAACTGCGCGTCCACCGCCGGAACCTCCGCCCGCTGCCCCTTTTTCGCCTCCGCCAACTCCCTCGCCGCTTCGACCACTTCCGCCGGGTGCCTGTCGCGCACCAGCCTGTTGAGCACCGCGTTCAGCTGCCGCAGGTCGATTGGCTTGGATATGTAATCGTCGAACCCGCTCCCCAAGAACACATCCGCTTGACCCGCCACCGCGTTCGCTGTGAGCGCCACGATCGGCCGCGCATACCCCATGCCCCGGATTTCCCTCGTCGCCTCTATTCCGTCCATTTGCGGCATCATGTGGTCCATGAATATGATGTCGTATTCCTTGCCCCCACCGACCATCTCGATCGCCGCGAACCCGCTGTCCGCCGAATCGATCTTCAGCTCGTACGGCGCCATGAGCCCTTTCGCCACGTATATGTTCGTTTCCACGTCGTCCACGATCAGCACCCTGCCGTACGGCATCGCCTCGCGCGTGATCTGCGCGCGCTTCATTTGCGATTTGCCGCTTTCTCGGAACTGGCGCAGGCTCTCCGCCACTTCGCTCCCCAGCGCACCGGCCCCCGCGTTGCCCTGCGGCAGCCGCACTGTGAACACCGACCCCTTGCCCGGTTCGCTCTCCACGGATATCTCTCCGCCCATCAAACGCACCAGGTTCTTGGTTATGCTCATTCCCAGCCCCGTGCCCTCGGTGGTGCGGTTGGCTTGCCGGTTGAACCGCGAATACTCGTCGAACAGCTTTTCCACCTGCTCCGCCGTCATCCCTTGCCCAGTGTCGCTCACGCTCGCCACGAGCACGCCCCCGCCTCCCTCGGCCCATACCGACAGCCTGACCGTGCCCGCCGTTGTGTACTTGAACGCATTGGACAGTATGTTGTTGAGGATCTGCTTCACGCGCAGCTCGTCGCCCACCAGAGCCTCCGGCACGTTCTCGTCCACGTTTACTTCGAATTCTATCGGCTTTTCGCCGATCCGCATCATGTTCAGCTGCGCCGTGTCGCTCACGAAACTCGCTACCTCGTACCTGCCCACCGCCAGTTCCAGCTTCCCCGCCTCGATTTTCGACAGATCCAGTATGTCGTTTATGATCCCCAGCAGCAGGTCGCCCGACGAGTAGATTTTCCCCAGCGCCTCCGCCACCCCCGCGTCCAGCCCCTCGTTTTGCAGCTGTATCTCCGTTATCCCCAGTATCGCGTTCATCGGCGTTCTGATCTCGTGGCTCATCGTCGCCAGAAATCCGCTCTTCGCCTTGCTCGCCGCTTCCGCTTCGATGCGTTGCCTTTCGGTTTCAAGCAAAATGTTTTTTGTTTCCGTTATATCCGCCAGCGAACCCGCGACGCGGATGGGGTTTCCGCATTCGTCGCGGATTGTTTCCCCGGAAGCGCGGTAATATGAATATTCGCCGGTTTTCTTTTGCAGCCGGTATTCAATATCGTAGGGCGTTTTTCCGGTTTTGTCGAGCAAATGTCTTTCAAAAGCCTCAAGCGTTTTTTCCTTGTCTTCTGGATGCAGCAAATCGCTCCAGCTGCAAAGTATGTTGGGGAAATCGGTTTCATCGGAATAGCCCAGCATATACCTGAATTCATTCGACCACATGAACGCATTTTTCGGATTTACCGGATCTTCCTGCACGATTTCCATATCCCACAAGCCGATTTTCGTAGCCCGGATCACCAGGTTCAGCTTGGTGAGCTGGAGTTCGATAAGTTCCCTTGCGCGCTTGAGTTCCATTTCCCGCTTGTGGATTTCCGTCAAGTCGTATACATATCCGACGATGGCAAATCCGCCTTCATACGGTATCTTTTTGAAATCGATGCTCAAATTCCGTTCTGCTCCGCCTATTATCAGATCTATGTCGAATTTGACGGCACCTTCTTTGACAGCGGCCAAAAAACGCTCTGCTATGGGGATGGTGGTTTGGCCGTCGGATTGAAATTGCGGGGTGCTCTTTGCGATGCGTTCCGCAAATCCCGCGAGCATATCCTTTTTTGACTTGAATCCCATGAAACTGAGCGCCGCCGGATTGCAGTCTATCAGATTGAAATCCGTGTCAAACAGCGCGTTTATATACGGGTTGGCCTCGAACATGGCGGCAGTGGTGTGCTGAGCTTCCTCAAGGGCGATGATGGCATCTTCCGAATTTTTTAGGGCGTTTTCGAGATCTTTCTGGAGAGTCAGTATTTCGGTCAGATCATCGGTGTTACCGACCAATCCGGTCACATTTCCGTGTTCGTCGAATATGGGGCCGGTGCGGGAATGGAAAATCTTGCCTTCTATTTTGGAAATCCAGTCTTGCGGGCCTTCTTCGAAAGTTTTTTGGACATTTTCGATTATATCCGCGTGACGGTTGCCTTTTCTTGCCTCGTTTATGTCTTTGCCTTCTATGAAATCATTGGTGAAACCCAGTTTTTCGATATACAGCCCGTTGAAAAGCATGATCGTGTTGTCCCGTTTTACGCTCCATATGATTCCCGGGTAATTGGAAACGACGGTTTCCAGCTGCGCCGCCGTCGACTTGATTTCGTTGATCATCCGTTTTTGTTCCCTTAGATCCCTGGTATAGCCCGCGACGAGAGTTTCCCCCTTGTAATCTACGCGGACCAATGTGATCTCCACCGGGATTGGTTCGCCGCCGGGCATTTGGCGCATCCATTCAAAACGCTGATACCCTTCTTCGAACGCTTTTTTTATGTACATGGCGGCCGTTTGCTTCGAAGGCTTTCCATCCGGCTGGAACTCCGGAGAAAGCTCGTCGTAGCGTTTCATATATTCCTGTTTGCTCGACATACCGAACAATTTTACTACTTCTTGGTTGCAATCTATTATTTGACCGTTTTTGTCCCAAAAATGCGCGCCCATGGGAGTCGCGTCGAGCATTGCGCGCATTCGGTCCGTGGCTTCCAGCATGCTTTTCTGCTCTTCGATTTGTTTTAGGTGCGAAATATCGGTGAAACTTTCCAAAAACGCCGGTCGGCCGTAATAATCTATTTTCGAAACGGAGTTCAAAACCGGCATGGCCGTTCCATCGGCCTTGACAAATTGCCGTTCCGAGCGGTCAAAACTCTGATGAAAATTCAAAATTGGGCAATCGTGCGCCCCAAAGAATTTGTCGCACTTTTCGCCGATCATTTTTTCCTTGCTTCCGCCAAACATATTCGCCGCAGCCGGATTCGCATCCAAAATTTCATGGTTCTGGGAATCGACGATCATGGCGGCGCTTTCTATGTGGTTCCAAATCGTGGCGAACTGTTCCAGCGTGTTGAGGCTTTTTTCGTGCTCTTCTTCGGCTTTTATGTGTTCTTCTTCGGCTTTTTCCATCGTCCTCACAATGCAGTTTATCGGAATGTTGACGCCTAAGGCTATCTTTCTCGCCATTTCGTGGCATGTCCCGTTGCCGCATGCGCCGCAGTCCACGTTTTGTTTTTCCCCGGTGGTTTTGTTCAGCAAATTGAAGGCCCTTTCGATGTCTTCGGGGGACAGGCTCAAAAACTGCGCTTTGGCGGGTTTATATTTTCTCAAAAAATCCGAAAACTCAAAAGCGGCGTCATATTCGTTGTACAGGTCGTCGTAATATTTTTTTTTGCGGATGCCTATAGCCGCGTTTCTGTTTGTATCCATTTTGCGGTTTATCTCGAAAAAATTTATGGGATTCGACAAATTGGCGCAAGCCGTCCCCTGGTTGCAACCCTCATCGCAATTCAAAACGTCGAAAACGCGGGGCAGCATTTCCGGCGGGGCCGAGGCGTATGCGTTCAGTTTGTCGAATAAATAGTGGCCTTCGGCCCTGTCGATGCTTATGTTTTTTCCCGCAAAGAACTCTATGTTTTCTTTCAAACCTCCCGGCATGGGGAAAAGGGATCCTAAACCGCATTCGTAATTGTCGAATCCGCTTTCCTCGTCGGGTAGTTCGATATTGTTGGTTTTCAAATAATCCCGCATTTTTGCGAATGTGACGTTGTAGTCCGATAGCCCGGTGCCTTCAAATTCATGCGCTTTCGCGATGCAAGGGGACAGGGCGGCGATATGGTCGGTTATGCCTTCGTATTTTTTCATGTAGATGGCAAGCGACGCCATGGGGCTCTGCACAGGAGCCAAATATTCAAGCAAATCCGGCCGGTATATTTCGCAGTATGTCACCACCACCGGGCAGGGTTGGGTTATGATCGGCCGGGCGCCGTTTTTTTCGCAATAGCGTACATATCCCCATATGCAGATGTCGGCGCCCAGCGACACATCGTATATTTTTTTGATCCCGAGCCTTCTGAAATATGTAAAGAGCCGCTTGTACTCGGGTATGTTGCTCTTTACGGCGGGCGCGGCGATGAGCGAAATGGGCTTTCCGGCTCTCAAGTCCCCGAAGAACCGATCGATGTCGTCCTCGTAATATCTCGCGTCATGTCTGCACGCAGTTACGCATCGCCCGCAGGCGATGCATTTTTCATGGTCTATTCTGACTTTTATTCTTCCCGATTCGTCTTCATAAGTTATGTTGGCGGTCTCCATGGGACATTCCCTGACGCACCGATTGCAGCCCGTGCACAAATCATGCTTCGTTTTGACGATTTCCCTCATTGTTAAGAGTCACTCCACTATTTTCTATATTTTTACCGCCGCGAATTGTTCTCTCGATTCGTAGAACACTTCCGCGATTTTCGGGTCGAACTGGCTGCCGGCGCATTCCATGATCATTTTGATCGCCTCCTCGTTTGAAAACGGCTTTTTGTACGGGCGTTCCGAAACGAGAGCGTCATATACATCGACAAGCGCCATTGTGCGCCCTTGAATCGATGTTTCCCTGCCCAAAAGGCCGTGCGGGTAGCCCTTTCCGTCCCAGCGTTCATGGTGGCATCCGGCAAATAGCCTCGCATTCCGTAAAAATGCGTCGTCGTCCGTAAGCGAAGCGATCTGGTCGATTGCGCGCTCGCCCTCGATGGTGTGGGTTTTCATAGTTGCATATTCTTCATCCGTCAATTTTCCGGGCTTGTTGAGTATCGTGTCGGATATTGCGATTTTTCCCACGTCGTGCAGCCGCGCCGACGAAACAAACTGCTCGATGTCCAAATCCTTTGTTTCGTCGGTATATATCCCGCGGGATTCCATTTCATCCATCAATATCTTTATGTATTTCGAAGTGCGCTCGACATGCCCTCCCGTCACTTGGTCTCGGCTTTCCACCAAATCGGCGAAGCCGAAAATAATCGCGTTTTGCAAGCGCTGGAGCTGGATCGTCTTTTGCTGGATTTGCTTGTTGCGTTCTTCGAGCTGCGCAGTCCTCTCGCGGATCAGCCCGTCGATGTCCAAATGGGTTTTTAGGCGGTTTATCAGGGCGGGCGCGGAAAACGGCTTTAAGATGAAATCAATCGCACCCAATTGAAATCCGCGGACTTCCACAGAGGGGTCGATCAGCCCGGTGAGGAATATGACGGGTATATCTGCATAGGCGGCATCTTCTTTCAGCAGCCGCAGCGCCTCAAAACCATCCATTTCCGGCATTTCGATGTCCAGCAAAATCATATCCGGCGTTTTTTTGCCCAGCAGCTTGAACATTTTTGCCGCTGAAGGCAAGGTCATGACCGAATAATGATCCCTTAGCGCATCATTTGCCGAAGCGAGGTTTATGTCATTGTCATCCACCACGAAAATTGTTTTTTGCATTCCAAATGTCCCCCTTTAAACAGCGTCTCGCTTCATGTTGAGGTTAAAATCCCAATTTTTTATCGATTCGGGAAAGCAAATCTTCGATTTCCCCGATTGTGCGTTCGGCCATGTGCGCTATCCTGAAAGTTTTGTCCTTTAGCTCGCCGTAGCCGTTTCCTATCAAAAATCCTTCGGATTCGAGTTCTTTCACGAGCGCCCCCACATCAATGTTTTTTGTGTTTTCGATCGCGGTCACCGTCACGGACTGGTAGCCCTCCTTGGCCAAAACCTTAAAATGCAGGTTCGCCCATTTTTGCACGCGGGCGGCCAGCTCGGCGTGTCTTGCAAACCTGTTTTCAAGCCCTTCGGTTTCGAGGATTTTGGTGAGCTGATAGTCCAAGGCGAACATATGCGAAAGAGACGGGGTGGACGGGTATTGATAATTTTTGGTTTCGATGAACGAGCAAAGCTCGACCAGATCTAAATACAAACCCCTGTTTTCGACGCTTTTCGCGCGTTCCAGAGCTTTTGCCGAAACGGAGCAGATCGAGAGCCCGGGCGGCAAGCCGAGGCACTTTTGCGTCGATGTGACGCATATGTCGATCCCGCAGCCGTCCACGTCGATTTTGACTCCGCCCATCGAGCTCACCGCATCCACGCAGTATACGACTTCCGGATATTTTTTTATCACATCGCCGATTTCCAAGACCGGGTTCATGACCCCCGTGGAGGTTTCGTTGTGGGTCACGGTCACCAGATCGTATTTGCCGGTGGCAAGCGCCTTGTCCACGTCTTCCGGCAAAGTCGGCATTCCCGGTTCCACTTTGAAAACATCGACCGGCTTGCCGTTCGCCTTGGCCATCTTGCCCCACCTGTCGCCAAACGCGCCGACCGAGAACACGGCCGCGCCCTTGGCGGTGCAGCAGTTGACAGAGGCCTCCATCAAGCCGCTTCCGGAAGTCGTCGATAAAACTATCGTGTTGTTTGTGAAAAATACCTTTTGCAGTTTTTCGGAAATGCTTTTTTGCAGCGCACTCGCCGCTTTTCCGCGGTGGCCTATCATCGGCGTAGCCATTTTTTGCAAGACATCCTCCGCGACGTCCACCGGGCCCGGGATAAAGAGTTTCATAGAAAAATTTTCCTCCTGAATATTTTATTTAGTTTTCAGTTTATAGTTAGTAGTTTTCGTTTCCCTCGTTCCACTGACAACTTATCTGCTGCTTTCCTCAATGGCCACCGCGACCGCGACGGTCGCGCCCACCATCGGATTGTTGCCCATGCCGATAAGCCCCATCATTTCGACGTGCGCCGGGACCGAGGACGAGCCGGCGAATTGCGCGTCGCCGTGCATGCGCCCCATCGAATCGGTCAGGCCGTAGGACGCGGGGCCCGCCGCCATGTTGTCGGGATGGAGAGTTCTGCCTGTGCCGCCGCCCGAGGCGACCGAGAAATATTTTTTGCCGTTTTCCGAGGCCCATTTTTTGTATGTGCCCGCCACCAAATGCTGGAACCGGGTGGGGTTTGTGGAGTTGCCGGTGATCGAGACATCGACTTTTTCCTCTTTCATCACCGCGATGCCCTCGAGCACGTCGTTTGCCCCGTACACCCTCACTTTTGATTTGGCGCCGCTTGAAAACGGAACTTCGCGTACGATAGACAGCGTGTCCGTTTTAAAATCATAGTCCGTTTCCACATAGGTGAACCCGTTTACCCTCGATATGATATAGGCCGCATCTTTGCCGAGTCCGTTTAAAATCACCTGAAGCGGTTGGCTTCTCACTTTGTTCGCGGCTCTTGCGATCCCGATTGCGCCCTCGGCCGCCGCGAACGATTCGTGCCCCGCCAAAAAGCAGAAGCATTTGGTCTCTTCCCGCATGAGCATCGCCGCGAGGTTGCCGTGCCCGAGCCCGACCTCGCGGGATTCGGCCACCGAGCCGGGGATGCAGAACGCCTGTAAACCCACCCCGATCGCAGCGGCCGCTTCGGAAGCGATGGTTTTGTTTGTTTTTAGGGCGATTGCGCAACCCAAGGTGTACGCCCAAACCGCGTTTTCAAACGCTATCGGCTGAACCCCTTTCACTATCTTTTCGACGTCGATCCCCTGTTTTTGGGTATACTCCCTCACTTCGTCGAGCGAAGAAAAGCCGTGCTCTTTCATGCTTTTTTCTATTTTTTCTATTCTTCTTTCATAACCTTCAAAAATTGGCATATTTTTCACTCCTTCCTATTCTTTTCTGGGGTCGATGTATCTGGCCGCGCCGTCTTCTTTTTCGTAGCGCCCGTATTGGCCAATGTTTTTCTCGTAGGCTTCCTTTGGATCCGCGCCTTTTCTTATCGCCTCCATCATCTTGCCCAGATGCACGAACTTGTAGCCTATGATCTCGTCATTTTCGTCCAAGGCGAGCGAGAGTATATATCCCTCGGTGATATCCAGATACCTTGCGCCCTTGGCCTTTGTGGCAAAAACCGTGCCCACCACCGAGCGCAGCCCCTTGCCAAGATCCTCGAGCGAGGCCCCGATCGGAAGCCCCCCGTCGGAAAACGCGCTCTGCGACCTGCCGTAGGCGAGCTGCTTGAATATCTCCCGCATGGCTACGTTTATCGCGTCGCAGACCAAATCGGTGTTCAAGGCCTCGAGCAGGGTCTTGCCCTGCAGGATTTCCGCCGCCATGGCCGCCGAGTGGGTCATGCCGGTGCAGCCCAAGGTCTCCACGAGCGCTTCCTCGATTATACCCTCTTTGACGTTGAGCGTAAGCTTGCAGGCCCCCTGCTGCGGGGCGCACCAGCCCACCCCGTGGGAAAACCCCGAAATGTCCTTTATTTCATACGCCTTGACCCATTTGCCCTCTTCCGGGAGCGGGGCCGGCCCGTTATGGGGCCCTTTTGCCACCGAACACATATTTTCTACTTCGTGTGAAAATTCGCTCATTTTTTAAATTTCTCCTTTTTTCAAATGCAAAATGCAGAATGCAAAATGCAAAATTGATAATTGGCCGGACTTAAACAATTGACAACTGGCGGTAGACGGCAAGAACAGAGCCCTTGCCCTACATCATAAAATTTCGCCTTCGACGTTGCCCGCCGCTCCGCAGGCGTTGGCCTCGTCGGTGTCGATATGCATAAAGGGCATGAAGTCCGCGTTTACCCGAATCACCGTGTCGCCGAATATGGCGGTCCTGTTTTCGGTGGTTATTTTCACCTGCACTGTCTGTTTGTCCTTTACGCCGAATTTTTCTGCATCCACGGGCCGCAGGTGCACGTGGCGCTTGGCGGCGATCAACCCCTCTGAAATCTCTATTTCGCCCGCCGGGCCCTTGATTTTGCAGCCCCCGCTGCCCGCGATGTCCCCGGATTCCCTGACCGGCGCTTCCGCTCCCAGCGTCCGGGCGTCGGTGAGCGATACTTCGACTTGGGTGGCCGTTCTCGCAGGGCCTAAGATGATCACGTTTTTGATTTCTTTTTTCGGGCCGACTATATCGACCCTTTCCTCGCAGGCGAATTGCCCCGGCTGCGAAAGCGCTTTTTTGAATGTGAGGGAATGGCCATCCCCGAACAGGGCCGCGATGTCTTTTTCGGTCAAGTGCACGTGCCTCGCCGATGTCTCGACTACAATGCCCATTTTTTAAAACACCCCTTTGTTATGTATTTGCCTATATTTTACTATAATTCGAGCGTAAAATAAACAGCCTAAATGTAAATATTTTTTATTTTCCCTTTTTGTTGACAAAAATTTTTTTTTGTTATACAATGTAGGTATAGGGTAATAATTTTGGAGGTTTTTGCAAATGAAAACGAAAAAAATATTTTTGATCTTGGCGGCGGCGCTGCTGCTCGGCTTGTTCGCCGTTTCGTGCGGCAAAGACGAAGGAGGCGGTGCCGTCGGCCAAAACGAAGGGCAAAAAGCGGACGAAACAAAAGAGGAAGTACCGGAAATTGAAAACGAAACGGAAAAACTGCTGCCCAACGTGCCCGAGGACAAAGACTTCGGAGGCCACGAGTTCACATTTTTGGGCAACAGCACCGCCTATAACCCGTACTGGTATTCAAAAGATCTGTATGTGGAAGAGGAGACGGGCGACGCAATACAGGACGCCGTCTATTACAGGAACAGGGCGATCGAGGAAAAATACAACATAAAAATAACGGCGGCGCTTTCCGGTTCGCAGTACAACGACGCAAAAAAAAGCATAAATTCCGCCGATGGGACATATGACGTTTTTTCGGTGCCCCTGCAGGGGGCCACGGCCCAGCTAGCCCAGGACGGCTCGCTGCTGGATTTGAAAAATATCCCGTACATAGACCTTGGAAAGCCCTGGTGGGACCAAAGGGCGAACGAGCAGCTGTCAATCGGGCATAAACTGATGTTCACCATCAGCGACCTTTTGATCATAGACAAAGACGCCCTGTTCATATTTTTGTTCAACAAGGACGTGATCCAGGATCAAGGGTTGGAAAACCCTTATAAACTCGTAAAAGAGGGGAAATGGACCATAGATCAAATGTGGGACATGGCCAAAGACATGCCAAAAGACATCGACGGTGACGGCAAAATGACCGGCGAGGATTCATACAGGCTGCTCACTGCGGCGCACACGATTCACGGGAATGTCGTGAGCTCGGGGCATTTCGTGATCACGAAGGATTCCGGCGACATGCCCGTCTTGAACATTGCTGACCCGGTGATATTGGCATCGTATGAAAAATGGATTGAAATAATCAACAACCGGGACAACACCTGGGTGGCGCAAGACTGGGCATCAAAACACGCGGACATCTGGATGTACCAGCTCGACGTGCTCAGCGAAAAGAGAGGGCTATGGCTGTACGCGGGCATGGACAGGGTGACGACGCTGCGAACCTACGATTTCAATTTCGGCATATTGCCGAACCCGAAAAACGACGAATCGCAAAAAGACTATTACAACCACGTCCACGCCTGGTGCACGACCGCTATAAGCGTCCCGACGACGGCCGAACCCGAGAGGACGGGGATCATTTTGGAAGCGCTCACCGCAGAGAGCTATTACACCCTGCGCCCCACATACTACGAAATCTCCCTCAAGACGAAATTTTTGAGGGACAACGAATCGGAAGAGATGCTCGATTTGATATTCGATACGCGCTGCTACGATTTGGGGCACGTGTACAACTGGGGAGGGGTATTCGATATGTTTTCCAATCTGCCCCAGCAAAAAAACAACACGGATTTCGTTTCGGCCTACGAAAAGATCATGCCAAAAATCGAAGCCGACATGCAAAAGGCGATAGAAAACTTTTTGGGAAACTAGAGCTAAGACCTCAGAGCGGCTGCCGCATCGATTGCATTTGACTGCGCCGTTTGGTATTCCCTTGCGCAAGCGGCGAGATTTTCCCCGAATTCGAGCAGCGATTTTCGGAATTTCGCCGCTTGGGATCCTTCGTTGTTTGCATCCGCCCATTTTGCGGCGAATGCCGCCGCATCGGTTCCGATCCAGTCGGAGCTCAGCATCGCCTGTACGGCAAGATCCGCCAGGCGCATTTGATCGTCCTGACAGGCGCAGTAGTTTTCTATTCCTTCGCGCACGGCTCCCAGGGTTTTTAAGTTCACTTCGATTGCCGCCATTTTTCCCACCTCACTTAAATTGGTCTGCCAAAGTTCTGTTTTTGTTTTCGGTTTCGATATATCCGGGGTTGACCACTTGATTGAGTACTTCGATGTAATTTTTCATCACTTCGTCGCGGGCGTCGTTTCCTTTGAATATCTGGCATATGGCGTCGCGGGCGGATTCGCCCGCGACGCCCCTCCAATCGCCGAGGCTTTTCACCGTGGTCTGCAAAGAGCCGAATATGAAGTTTATGTATGAGTTTGCATCATGCAGCTTATCTGCCGCAAAAGTTATCCCTTCCGTGTTCACCGCTTGTGTGGCCATATCCGCATTCCCTCCTGTTTTTGGCGATTACGTAGATGAGCTGTTGCATGATTCGGCGAGTCTTTCGATGACGCTTGCGCAAATTTCCTGATCTATTCCGGAAAAATCGCGCAGTATGCTGTTTTTCATTTCCTGCAGTTCTTTTGCTATGTTGCGCAATTCGCTTTTGCAGGCCTCTATAACGCCCATGATTCCACCTAACCTTTCGTTTGATTGTATATTTATCGCATAATTATTGGATACATTTTGCATATTCGCTGAATATTTATCGCATATTTATTGAGCGCTTTGGATTTTACTGCGAAGATTCGAAATAGCTTCTGGCTTTGCTTTCGGCTTCCTCGAAAATTTCCGCAACGCTGCTAAAATATACCCTGAGCCTTTCCATATTTGGTATGTTCTTTTCGCAAGCGCTAGCCATGGAATAACATGCTTCGATGAAATCTTCGCTTCTTTCCTCTTCGTCCTTCGCGCTTTCCCTCGCGGCCGCGTTGCGCAATTCGCCGGCGCGGTTCCACAGGCGCGTGATGAAGCTGGACATTTGCGCCGAATGAGCCCGCAGGCTGCCCGTGTCCACTTTGATATATGAATTGGATCCCGCATGTACGCCGGAAGCGGTTGCGGAAATGAGCGCGGAGCCGACCGTTTGGCTTTCGCCCGGGGCGGCGGCAAGCGCATCGTAAAAGGGTATGATGTTTTCAATGCCTACAACCTTGACAAAGTTTTCCAACACTATCATCAGAGTGCCGGGAACGGTTTCGGCGGGCATGATTTTCAACAATTCGCCGACGACAATTTTCAACGCATCGTTTGGAATTAATTCGTTTGCCAAATCCGCCACCAAATTGGGGTTTTGGGCCATTGCGAGCATGATCGCAGGCAAAGCGTACTCGATCATGGCTCGGATGTCCTCCTTGCTGAGGCCCATTTTCAACAGTTCTTCTATTTTTTCCGATCCTATCAGCATTTCAAAAATACCCATGGCGCTTTTCGCGCTTGCCTTCATCGGACCTTCGGGCAGGGTGTTGATCGCATTTATTGCTTCGGTCACGAATTTGCCTATTGTCCCTTGTTCTCCCGTTTGGCTCTGCTGCAGGATGAATGCCTGGAACGCCACCCTGATGAATTCTTGGGCCTCGTCTTTTTCCCGCAGGGCTTTTTGCCTGTTCTCGAGTATTTCCTCTGGCGATGCCAGGTTGGTTTTCGGGTATTGCCTTTCTTTTTCTTGCTGGTGCGTCCGAATTTGCCCGAGCATCTGGTCGCGGTATCTGGGCGGAAATTCGCTTAAAAACTCTTTTTGTTCTTCGTCTGTCAAATATACCAGAAATGCGGCGTATTCGCCGATTGGAAGGTTTCCCCAGAACATATCCTCTTTCGCTTCCTGAATTTCCCGCAGGGCTTTTTCCATCGACGCCTTGGCTTGATTTTCGCGCTCGGCCTCTGTTTGTTTTATTTGCTCTATTTGCTCCGCCGTGAGAGCCACCGAAAATTGGGGTTGGTTTTGCCTATTTTGCCATCGGATATGGTCTTGCTTCATTTGCTCCGCTTGCTCCGCCGTGAGCTGCCCCAGCATGTCTTTGCCTTCTTTTTTGAAATGGTCCAGCATCAAAAGTTGCTGGTCGGGCGGCAGCATAATGAACATCTGCGCCTGTTGTTTTATTGGGAAATTTTCAAAAAACGCCGCTTGATCTTTGACCGGCAGGTACGCCAAAAATTCGGCGTATTCATCGATGGGCAGCTTCCCCCAGAGTTCTTTCTGGTTCATAGCGTCAATTTGTTCCTTGGTCAGCATCAGTCCGCCTTTTCCACGGTCCATCATGTACAAAACGTCGTGCCAGCCGATGAAATCTTTCCCGGTTTCCTTCGCCCATTGGTCGTTGGTATCTATGTAGTATTCATGTTTTGCGAAACTAATTTGGCCGTCCATGTTCACAAAGTCGTTGTTCCCGTTGATCGCCACTATTTTGCCCGCCTGCCTGTCGAACTGTTCTTCGCCGAGATTCCGGTGGACGAGCTCCGATAGTTCTTGTGAATGGTTCGGCGCATCCAGCGAAACGCAAATATCGATTTGTTCCCCGTAACTCGACATCATGGTCACATACTCCGCCACGTTGCCCCCTTGCGAGTGCCCGCCCACCACGAGCGTACCTGCACCCCCGGCTAATCCGAAACTGGCGACGCAATCCTCGAAAAAATCCAGCCCGTCCGCTTGTATCTGCGAACTCACCCCATCTTTGGCTATCAACTCGCCGATGTTCGAACCGAACGAAATTGAATTTTGCCCCCAGCCTCCCTTGGGTGTCCCTCGGTATTGTATATAAACCGTGTCGCCGTCTTGGAAACAAACCGCGTCCATCGGCGAATCGTACCCTTCGTTGAAGCTGGTTTTCGCCACTGTGATTTCGCCGAGCGACGGATCGTTTTTTATCGCCAATTCGATTTGTTCGATATAGCGCAAGTTTTGTTCTTGATCATCAAGTGTTATTTTATCAGGCGATGAAGATAAATTTTTTTTAATAGCATCCAAAGCATTTTGTGTTGTTAAATTTTCTTTGAGTTCAATTTCATCATTGATCGCATCTTTGTTTTCGCTCATAACATATGTAATCAATTCTAAAATTGCAGATCGGTTTACCAATTCATCGTCCATTACTATTTCCTCCTATAAAAAAGAAATTCGTCATTATACCTATAATAGTAGGCGTTGTAAGCTTCATCGAGCGAAGGTATTTTTATATAAAGCGAAAAATAAATTTCACGTTCCAAAAGATCGTTTGTGAATTTGCGAATTGTTTTTTCATTCGATGCGCTTATTTCCATTTGGCCATCTACATAAAAATATTTATTTGAAATATATTCTTCAAATGTACTTGTCAAATTAAAATTATCGGTGGCGTGAGAATCCAAAATTTTTAGTTCAAAAACAATGTCTTCAAAATAATTTTTTGCAATTCCCAAGATGTAATCCTCCACTTGCGGCGCAAAATAATAATCCATGTAGTTGTCGCCGTATTCCAAAACTTTGTCGCCTTGCCTGATCGAAACGAAAATTTCCTTGTCAGGGAAAGTATCGCACGAAACCGTTATGCCCTTTAGCCTGATGTCGAAATTCGATCCTGAGTACAGTGTGTCGATATATGTGAATTCTTCGCCGTATTTTTGCTCCATGTATTCCAATGCGCTTTCCTTTATGGATATTTGGAAATACTTTTTTCCCATGCACCCACAAATTCCGATCATCGAAGCGGCAATCAGAATCAACGCCAATATATGTTTTTTTTGCATGTTTTTTTCCCTATAGCTTGAATATGTTTTTTTCAAACGGAGCAATATTGAAATCATAGTCCTTTCCGCCGTACCGTATTTTTACCGAATCTATGTCTTCTTCGGTGAAAAAAACGGCCTTTTTGAGTTTGCTGCCTTCCCAAGATATGTCTACTGTAATATTGCCCCGGGCTCGCAAGCCTTTTATGCTTCCCTCGCTCCAATTGTCGGGCAGGGCAGGGAGCAGCTCTATGACCCCTTCGTGGCTTTGCAGCAGCATTTCGGCAATCGCCGCCGTCCCGCCGAAATTGCCGTCGATTTGGAAAGGCGGATGGGCATCGAACAAATTCGGGTAAGTGCTTTTTGACAGCAGCTGTTTTATATAATCATAGGCTCTGTTTCCGGATTTGAGCCTTGCGAACAGGTTTATCACCCACGAACAGCTCCAGCCTGTGTGTCCGCTCCCGGCGGCGAGCCGTATTTCGAGCGATTTTCTCGCCGCTTCGAATATTTCCGGCGCGCGCTCTTTAGTTATGTGGGTTCCGGGGTATACCCCGAGAAGGTGCGACAAGTGCCTGTGGCCCGGTTCCGCATCCTCGAAATCCCTGTACCATTCCATGAGCCTTCCGCTTTCGGGCGAGATTTGGTAAGGGAAAAGATCGCCCAAACGCTCTTCGAGCTTCCCTGCGAATTCCGTGTCGGTGCCGAGTATCTTTGCCGCTTTTGCAGTGTCGGCAAAAAGCTGGCGTATTATCGCCATGTCGCAAGTCGAGCCTTTTGAAACGCAGGCCGATTTTTTTTCGCCGTTTTTGTCCGTGTAGACAAACATATTTTCGGGCGAAGTTGCGGGACTCGTCATGAACTTGCCGTATTCTTCGTCAAAGTAGAGCCAGTCGTAGCAAAACAAAGCGGCTTCGCGCATTACGGGATAATATTTTTTCAAAAAACTGTAGTTTTTGCCAAAAAGATAGTGATCGAATATGTGCAGAGAAAACCACGCCCCGCCGAGGGGCCAATAGGCATATACGGCGTTTCCTTTGGCAGGGGCACTGTGCGCCCAAACGTCGACGTTGTGCGCGGCGGTGAATCCCCGGCAGCCGAAATGGGTTTTTGCCGTCGTCGCGCCGTGTTTGGCCAGATCGTTCAGCAAATGGAACAACGGCTTGTGGCATTCGGGCAAATTTGTGTTTTCAGCCGGCCAATAATTCATTTCCGTGTTTATGTTCGTGGTCAGATTGCAAGACCACGGCGGTTTTATTTCGTCGCACCATATGCCCTGCAGGTTTGCGGCAAAGGCGTCGCCCCTCGAAGAAGATATGAGAAGATAGCGCCCATATTGGAAATACAGCGCAACAAGCTCCATGTCTCTTTCTCCGTCGAATTCCGCCTGCCTTGCGTCCGTGGGTTTGTTTATATGTTCGGCGTCGTGATGTTTTGTGTTTGCGCCGCCGAGGTCGAATCTGATGCGCCCGAACAAATTTTCGTAATCTTTTGTGTGGCGCGAAAAAAGTTTTTCGTAGCCCTTTTTTGCGGCTTGTTCGACTATGTTTTCGATTTCCGGCAAAAATTCGCGGTTTGGCATTTGGTCGAATGCCGAAAAAGAAGTGCCCGTTGCGAGCAAGACGAGTGCAGAATCGGCGTTTTCCACTTTGAGCCCTTCGCCGCATTTTGAAATTTCACCGTTTTCGGCGACGATTTTTAACCTTGCGGAAAATTTCACGCCTTTTTCTTCGTCGGATTCGTCGTATATGACAGCCAAATCGGGCGAATCGTATACAGGGTCGTTGAAAATCGGGGCAGAGCCGCAAAGTTCGAGCGTGTCGGCCGATGGTGTTTTCAGCGTATGCCGCAATTGCGAATCCAAAAGGGCTGTAAATGAAATTGAAGCGGGTTTGTCCGCAGTCAGCCTTATCGCCATGACTTTGTCGGGATAGGAGAGTATCGCCTCTCTTTTGTAGGTTATTGCGCCATGTTCGTATTTTTGGCTGTATTCGGCTTTTGACAAGTCGAGTTGCCGCGAATATCCGGATATTTCTTCGGGTTTGTGGGAAAATCCGAGATAGAGGTTTCCCAGCGCCATATAGCTTTGGCTGTAATGGCCAAGCATCTTGTTGTTGGCCAATGTATGCGCCTCCGCGTATTTTTGTTCGTCTATCAATTTTCTCGCCGCCGAAATGGCGGTTTTCGCATATGTATTTTGCTGCGAGTCGGGAAGCCCCGACCACAATCTGTCGTTATTTAATGCGATTATTTCCGTGTCGGTCCTCCCGTAAATCATCGCCCCTGTCTCCGCATTGCCCAGCGGCAGCGCCTTGGTCCATTCGTCCGCGCATTTATCGAACCAAAGTTTCAATTCCGTTTTCGCGCCCATAAAAAATCACCTTCCATATATACGTTTTTGTTCAATTTTACCACATTTTTCGGTTTTTGTCAATCGTTTTCGCAAATTTAAAATTTCGCGCAACATTTTGAAAATGCTTGAATTTACCGCAGTTTTATGGTATAATCGAAATTGAGGAAAGAAATGGGGGGCGAAAAATGAATGTTTTGGTTGTCGACGGAATGGGCGGCGGCATAGGAAAATCCATAATAGAGCATATAAAAAACGGGCGCGACGATGTCGAAATCACGGCAGTCGGGACAAATTCCGCGGCGACTTCGGCCATGCTCAGAGCGGGGGCGGACATAGGCGCGACGGGGGAAAACGCCGTCATCTTCAATTGCGCCAAAATGGACGTCGTCATCGGGGTGATCGGGATCATGATCGCAAATTCCATGCACGGGGAAATAAGCCCCAAAATGGCGGAAGCGATTTCGTCCAGCCCCGCGCACAAAATATTGATACCGATCGAAAAATGCAATGTGACCGTTTTGGGCCTTGAAGAAAAACCCATACAAATTTGCATAGGCGAAATCAACAAAATATTGTCGAAAATCGGCAAAAAATGATTTGGGGCAGGGGAGAAAGGCGAAATGCAAATAATCAAAAAAAACACGATAATAGTTGGCAGCGGGGCGGCGGGGCTTAATGCGGCGGACAGGCTCTGTTCTTACGGGCAGGGCGACATAGCGATCGTGACCGAAGGGTTGTCAAAGGGCACAAGCCGCAACACGGGCTCGGACAAACAGACATATTACAAGCTGAATTTGTGCGGGGGCGAGCCCGACAGCGTCGTGGCGATGGCCGAAACCCTTTACGGCGGCGGGGCGATGGACGGCGACATCGCGCTTTGCGAGGCGGCGATGTCGGCGCAGTGTTTTTGCAGGCTCGCCGAAATCGGGGTGCCCTTTCCCCAAAACGAATACGGCGAATACGTGGGATACAAAACCGACCATGACCCAAAAGCGCGGGCGAGCTCCGCAGGGCCGCTCACCTCGCAGCTCATGGCCGAAAAACTTTTGGAACAGATCCGCTTGAAGGACATACCGATATACGACGGATACATGGCGGCTAAAATATTGGTCAAGGGCGGGGTTTGCCATGGCGTGTTGTGCCTGAATTTGAACGCGCTCGAAAACCAAGACAAACGATTCGCCGTCTTTTACGCAAAAAACGTGATCTATGCCACCGGAGGCCCGGCGGGGCTGTATGCGAGATCGGTTTATCCCGAAAGCCAGAGCGGGGCTTCGGGGATCGCGTTCGAGGCGGGGGCCATGGGCAAAAACCTGACGGAATGGCAGTACGGAATTGCCTCCGTAAAATTCCGCTGGAACCTTTCGGGCACATACCAGCAGGTTCTTCCCGCATATGTATCGACCGGACAAAACGGCGAAAATCCGTCCGAATTCTTGAACGGAGGCTTTGAAACGGACGAACAGCTTTTGGGCGCGATTTTTTTGAAAGGCTACCAGTGGCCTTTTGACCCGCGCAAGCTCGAAAATTTCGGCTCGTCTTTGATCGACCTTTTGGTGTATGACGAAACGGAAAACAAAAAAAGGCGCGTTTTTCTCGATTTTACGAAAAACCCGTCCGTTTTAAAACACGACTTTTCAAATGCCGGGAAAGAGTGCCAAACTTATCTAAAAAATTCCGGCGCGCTGTTTGGGACTCCGGTCGAACGGCTGGCCCGCATGAACCCCGAGGCGCTAAAATTGTACAAAAGCAACGGCATCGATTTGACCAAAGAGCCGCTGGAAATAGCGGTGTGCGCCCAGCACAACAACGGCGGGCTTGGCGGCGATATGTGGTGGGAGAGCAACATCAAAGGATTTTTCCCGGTGGGCGAGGCGAACGGCAGCCACGGGGTGTACAGGCCCGGGGGCAGCGCGTTAAATTCCGGGCAGGTAGGGGCCATGAGGGCCGCCGCCAAAATCGCGCGGGAGCGCACAGGCCCGCCGGACGAATTCGCGGATTTATGCGAAATAAAAGGGTTTATATGCGATATTGAAAAGGTGATTTCGCATATTTCGCAGAATTCGAATATCGAAAAAACAAGAAAAGAGATCGGCGAAACCATGAGCAAAAACGCCGCGCATATCAGAAATGCGGAAAGCATAGAAAAGGCCATGCAAAAAGCGCGGGAACAATGCCGAAATTATTGGGACAGCGTAAAAATAGGGGATATATCGGAGCTTCCGGAGGCGTTGAAAAACCGGGATTTGCTGATTGCGCAGCGTGTGTATTTGGGCGCGATGCTCGACTATATAAAAAAGGGAGGGCAAAGCAGGGGATCGTATCTGATCGCCCCGGAGGGCGGTTCCGGCGAAAAATTTATGGACATGATCCAGGAGACGCAGCTGATCGGGGACGAGGTGAAAATAACATGGCGCCGCTGCCGCCCGATCCCGGACGCGCCCCGCTGGTTTGAGAATGTGTGGAAAAAATAGTAGGTTAAAGGGAGAAAATTCAATGCAAATCAATATATTTCCGGGCAAATTTATCGCAAACCCTGCGGTGGAAAACGATGGGTTCTATATATCGGACTTTTTATTGAGAGAAGCGCGGTTTGTGAATGATGATGATGAACAAACAGAACTTTGCGAATTGGCATTCGAGCTTTTCGCCGAAACTCGACCTGTCAAAAAGATAATATATTCAGGCGACGCGCTTGCAGCAAGAATTGTCGGCGGCAAAGAAA